>ERZ808035.19-NODE-19-length-247369-cov-11.036710_pt1 | contig 247369 bp, 244 predicted proteins | sample MGYA00380189_ERZ808035 | MGnify/ENA primary metagenome ERZ808035 (study PRJEB31490, sample SAMN06133407) | mouse gut metagenome | isolation source: M5_1 | host: mice | place: China: Chengdu | collected 2015-05 ... | reverse complement strand
CCATAACGGTACTGTTTTTTATTTTATATTTTATCAAAGAAAGGAATCAGAATTATGAAAATCACAAAGGAAACAATCATCAGAACCGTGCTGCTTGCAGCAGCGCTTATCAATCTTGTTTTAAACGCAATGGGCAAAAACACATTGCCCTTCACCAATGAGGAAATCAGCGAGGCAATCTCTGTCCTATTTGCCGTTGTTACCTCAATTATTGCCTGGTGGAAAAACAACAGCTTTACCCCTGCAGCAATCAGCGGTGACGAGCTGATGCAATCCCTGAAAATCGGCGGTGAGGGCAGTGAGCTGTTCTATTACAATCAGAATAACTATAGCAATGTTAAGTATGACAATCCAAGCACAAGCAAAATTGAAACAATCAGCTCAAGCGGATGCGGTGTTGCATCAGCCTGTATTGTATTCAATACCCTTGCAGGCAAGGAGCTTTATTCAATCAAAGCTATGGCAGAGTTCAGCCTGAAGAATGGTGCAAGAGATAACTCAGGCACCAATATGCTGACACTCCTCAAGGCTCTGTGCAGAGAGAACAAGGCTTTTACATACAGAACAACAAACAGCATTGACGAGCTGAAAACGCACCTCAGAAACGGCGGTATGGCGATTGCCAACCAGGGCGACTGCTACAATGTGTTCAGCACAGCAGGTCACTACGTTGTGCCCTGGAAAATGAGCGGATATAATATCAATGTTGTTGACCCTCAGATGTACAGCGGCAAATATGATGCATACAGCAGACCGCAGAGAATTGTATCAAAGACCGATACAGGAGCAATTGTCAGCCCGGCTCAGCTTGACAGAGCCTGCAGTGACAGAAATCCAAGGTATTATCTGATTACATACACACCATCAAAGACAGCACAAAAGCCTGTTTACAATGCAGGCAGCAAGTACAAGCTCACAGCAGCAGTCAATGTATGGACACAGCCTACAACAACGTCAACAATCAAAAAGGTGAAGGACTTAACCGCCGACGGCAGAAAGCACGCGACAAGCAAAAACCTGAATGCAAATGCAGTGCTCAAAGCAGGCACAATCGTTGATGCAGATGCAGTGTCAACCGACACCGCAGGCAACATCTGGCTTAAAATCCCAAGCGGCTTCATCCCTGTTTATTACAAGGGCAAAAAGAGAGCGAATTGGTATAACAAGTAAATAAATTATTTTACCCCTGTTTCAATTAAGAAACAGGGGTATTTTTGTTGTCATTATGAATAAATAAAACAAAGGTTGTTTGTACAACAATACAAATATTGATTTTTTTTGACCTTTTTGTGTTACTTTTTGTTGATTTTAGAACTATATTTATGGAAGAATATATTAAATTATAATGAAATTTAAGGAGCATTTTTATGGAAACACTTAGAATTAAAGGATTTAGATCGATTGAAAACAGCGGAGATATTCAATTAAAACCCATAACTGTAGCAATTGGGAAAAATAGTTGTGGAAAAAGCAGCTTTATAAGATTTTTCCCGCTATTAAAACAGTCAATGGAAAAAGATATTTCAGAGTCGTTGTTGTGGTATGGAGATTATGTCGATTTTGGTGATTATAATAATATTAAGCCGATTTTTAACAAAAAAACTAGAACATCTTTTGGTATGAAATTAAATATCAATAAATATAACAGTTTTTATTTTGGTAATGTGTTTTCAAAGTCAACAAAAAATATGCCAATTGAAGTTAATATTGATATTGCAGAAAAATATATTGAACACATTCAATTGAAATACTTTGATCAAAATATAGAGTTAAAGCTTAATCAAAATAATACTATAAAGAAAATAACGATTAATGGTTATAGTAATCATATTGATATTAAAAAGTTTAAGTGGTATCGAGAATCAAAATGTCTTATTCCGATAATATCCAATATTGAAAATGGTGAAGATCACATTTACTATAGGTTTTACGCAGATGAATATATTAACAAAACAATCAAAGATATATTTATAGAAATAGGTATAGAAACAGAAAAGATTGATAGTCTTATTGAAGAAGTGTCATGCATCTCGTCAAAAAAATCATTGCAAAATTACTTTTTGCATGAATGTGATATAGAAAAAGTTTGCGATTATTTCAAAAATAATTCCGAAATGATTGATAAGATTAACTCTTATATTGTTATGGGAGCACTTTCTCCTATAATATATAATATTGATAGGAAGATGTTAGAAGAAGCTGAAAATTTACATTATTTAAAGCCTATTAGAGCGAACGTCAATAGATATTACAGAATTCAAGGTGTAAGCATAGATCAAGTCGATTCTGATGGTAGTAATTTAGCAATGATATTATATAATTTAGCTGATGAAGAAAGAAATAAATTTGAAAATTGGTGTAAAGAAAATTTCAATATAATGTTTTCTATTTCAAAAGAATCTGGACATGCGTCTTTAATTATTAAAGATGAACAGGGTAATAAAACTAATTTGGCTGATACTGGATATGGGTATTCACAAATTTTGCCGATTATTGTTGAATTATGGTTATTGTTAAATAAAAAAAATAGATTAAAAAATAAAAGTATTACGATTGTTATAGAACAACCAGAATTGCATTTACATCCCGCATTTCAAGCTAAAATTGTTGATTTGTTTTCTAATATTATTAAAATTGCTAAGAGTGATAATATAGATTTGAAAATCATTTTTGAAACCCATAGTGCAGTTATGGTAAATGAATTAGGTTCTTTAATAAGTGCTGGATTATTGCAGAAAGATGATGTAAACATACTAGCTTTTGAAAAAAGCGATAATATATCAAAGATATCTTCGTTATATTTTAATGAAGCAGGATTAATTACAGATTGGCCTGTAGGCTTTTTGTCGGCAAATTAAAGATGTTAATGTGAGGAAATGAATAATGGTATTTGAATTGAGTGATGAAATTGAACAAATTATTGATGATATAGAAGAACCAGATGCACCTGAATCAAGGGCTATTAATAAACTGTTTGAACTGATGAAAGAGAATAAGCATATAGTATATGCTAAGAGGAATCTTTTAATTAAGTTAAAAGATTTCAAATACATTAACTTTGATAATAAAAAATATATTGATCAGATTTTGCAACAATATATTGATATATATAGTTCGATAAGAAATATCAAGAAGAGAATGCTTGTTGTACCAAATAACTTATCTGAATCAAATGATTGGATTATTGAACTGAAAAAGTGCAGTAAGTTAACGAGAGCAAAATTGTCTGCTGATAATCCGGATGATGCTGAATTCTATATTAGTGTTTTTTCTTATATGAATACGAATAAGTTATATACTGTGAATTTTGAGAATAGTTCATTTTGTGGAAGTAATGCAGAACGTTATTTAAATGCTATGGATGAAGAGTTAAATATAATTTTAGCAATTAGTGATAGTGATAAGGAGTATGAAAATTGTGATTTAGGGAATACTGCAAAAAAAGTTATTAATGCTGTAAATAATGCTAAGAACGCTATTATGGAATATTACATTATTGGAGTAAGGGAAATAGAAAATTTAATTCCAATTGATTTTTATTCTTTAATTTCTAATAGTAATGTAGATCTTTTATTAGATTGTATTAAAAATTTTTCTCAGAATGAAGAGTTTATGAAGTATGTTAATATAAAGGATGGTGTAAGTAATTATTGTTTGGATAATGCAGATGAAAAGTGGCACAAATTATATGATGACTTTATACAAATGTGTAAAGAAAATGGGATATATAACAGAAAAGAAGATGGTTATAGAAGTAAAATCTGTGTTAAAGGGATTGGCTCAAATCAAATTAATAGAATAAGAGTAAAACTATTTAAGAAAGATAATCAACTCAATTTTGAAATATTGGGAACAAATTATGACAGAAAAGATTGTATGCCTCAATATATAATAAATGAGTGGAGCAATATATATAATTATTTGTTAAATTATGGTTGTGCATTAAAACCAGCACATAATTCATTTTTATAAAAAACCTAAGGTGATTAGTTTGTCTAAAAATAATTTACAAGAAAAGCTTATTAACGCAAAAGTAAATAATATAGATAATGGAGAAAATGGTATTCAACCTGCCATTATGGTTACATCGACTGATAATCACAATTATATTATCACGATAACAAACAGTCATAAATTTCTGATAACAGAATTATAATTTGATATTAATAAGAAGAAATAGAGGGATTATGAAAACTTTTTCAATAGAAAATAAGATAAAAAATACTGCATTAAGAAACAGTATTAATAACATTATAGAAAAAGCAAAAAAAATTCATGAAAGACCTTATTTGTATTCATTTACAGATCATGGAATATCTCATTCTAAGCGTATGCTTTATTGTGTGAATGCTTTGTTGCGTGGTTGCAATAATACAAATTTATTAAATGAATATGAATGTTATGTCCTTGTTGCGGCTATATATTTACATGATATTGGTATCCAAGAAACTAAAGATGAAGTGCTTACAGAATTTGCAAAAGAATATGATTTGCATTATGATAATACTATTGATAAACCAACATTTGTGAGAAAAAATCATCATTTAATATCATCATATATTGTAAAACAAGACATAAAAAAATCAGCACCTCCATTAGCATATGATGGCAATAGTTCTTTAGGCGAGTATATTTCACTTGTCATAGAATCTCATGGAATCAACTTTTCTGAGAATTTGGATTTTTATAAAAACTATATATTTCAAAATGAAGTCTTACGAATAAGGCTATTAAGTATACTTTTATGTTTAGCAGATTGCTTTGATTGTGATAATCGTAGGATTGATGCAGATAAATTTCAGTATACACAATTTCCTGAAATATCGAGACTTCATTGGATGAAACATTTATATGTTGAGGGTATAAAGTTTGATAATAGAATGATTACTATTTCATATAAATTCCCGCAACTAAATAAAACCGAATTGGCAATATATAAGGATTACTTTTGTTATGAAACGGAGTTTTGGATAAATAATATAAAAGATACATATATTAATGACCTAAATAAAGTTAATATGCTTTTTTATATTAAATCAGAAGTGAACTTATCAAAAGTTGTTGATAAAATTAATGTATCCGATTATAATTATATTGAAAAAACAATAACAGCACGTATTCGGAATAGTGTTGAATTTTCAAAATATAAAAAAATTGCTATAGGCATTTTAGTGAATAATAATAAAGTGTTAATGGTTAAAAGAAAAAAACCAGAACATGCATGTCATCACAGTGATTCTAATAATGTATTAAAATGGCAGTTCCCATCTGGAATAGTTAAAGAGGTTGATGCTTCAGATGAAATAGTTATAAAAGAGGTTCTGGAGGAAACTGGTATTCAATGTTCTGTTAATCAATTTTTAGGAGAACGAATACATCCAGATACTTTAACCTTTTGTAGTTATTATTCTTTAAATTATGAGTCAGGTGATATATTTAATGGTGATAAAGATGAAAATGATACAGTATCATGGGTGCCATTAGAGAATTATAAATCTAAAATAACATCTGATATATTTTGGAGTGTAGAAGATTTTTTGAATAAAAGGTGATGAATATGAATTCAGAAATTGCTATAGGAATTGTATTAAAAGATTCAGACGTTCTAATTGTTAAAAGAAAACAAAGCGAAGGAGATTTGCAGTGGCAATTTCCAGGAGGAGTGATTGAAAACAATGAATCAGAACTTCAGGCTGTTGTTAGAGAAATATATGAGGAAACAGGTTGTGAAATTGATGTTGTAAAACCATTGGGAAAGCGGCTGCATCCATATACTAAAAAAATAATAAGTTATTGGATATGTCAATATAGAAATGGAAATTTAGTTATTTCTGATGATGATTTAGAGGATGTAAAGTGGATAAATAAAACTGATTTACTACAATATTTTACTACATCAGTTTATGAGCCTGTTTTAAGTTATTTGGGATTATTAAATCCGTGATTTTATTAATGAATTGATTAATTTTAATTAATGATATGTACCTTCGAAAGATGATTACTTTAGGAGGTACTTATTTTTATGGGTAAAATAAGGATTATGATTGAAAATATAACATCGGTGAATGTTAAAGTCTTTTCATAAGAGCTTGTACACTTTTATTGACAAAGCCTTTTATAAAGTTAATGTTTGTTTTTGTAGTCCGATAAAAAGTAAAGTTATTTTTGTCTTTTATTTAATTAATTACTTTTTAATACATATGTAAATGCCGTCAGGTCCGCCATACTGGCTGATGATGATGGAAGCAGCTTTTGGGTCTGGATTTTTTATATTAATCGGGTATTGTAGACGTTTTACATAACTAAACATAATTTCAGCTCCTTTAATTGCTACTGTATTCTATGTTGAAAATGAATTTATGACACACTTAGCCGCTTTATCTTTCTTCTTATTTTAACAATTACAATTTTGTAATGGAAAGCCTGATGCATTTGTGTTAATATATAAAATGAGGTGATACTATGCAGATATTTGTTTTAGAGGACGATAATGCTATCGGTATGGGGCTGACCTATTCACTTGAAAATGAGGGTTACAGTGTTACCCTTGCAAAGGATGTTAAATCCGCATTGAATATAATTAATGAAAAAGAGTTTGCACTTTATATTCTTGATTTGACACTGCCTGACGGCAGCGGATATGATGTTTGCAAAAGAATTAAGGAAATCGGTGATTTGCCTGTTATTTTCCTGACTGCTTATGATGACGAGGTCAACGTTGTTATGGGCTTTGAGATGGGTGCCGATGACTATATTTCAAAGCCGTTTCGTGTTAAGGAGCTGTTGGTACGAATTAAAAGTGTGCTTCGCAGATATAATAAGGACAGCAATGACGGTATCGTTAAAATCAGGGATTTGGTTATTTATACCAATGAGGCAAAGGTTTATAAGAATGGTGCTGAGATTATTCTGACTACAATGGAATACAGGCTTTTGCTGATTCTTCTGAACAACCGTGGCAGAGTGCTCAGCCGAAACCAGCTTCTTGAGAATATCTGGGATATTGACGGTGATTTTGTTGAGGATAATACACTGACCGTTTATATAAAAAGACTTAGGGATAAGATTGAGGAGGAGCCGACTAAGCCGGATATTATCAAAACTGTCCGTGGTCTCGGCTATGTGATTGAAAATGATTAATAAAGATATTAAAGGTCTGCTGCTGACCTGCAGCGGCATAACGACAGTAGTTATTATAATATGCTTTTTTGTTAATCCCATAGGCGGTGCACTGTGCCTTTTGCTAGGTGCTGCAATAACTGCCGTGTTTGTGATTTATACTGTAAGACGCTATAAAAAACTAAGTGAGCTGAATGACTATCTTTCACTGGTTTTGTCAGGCAATTATAATCTTGATATCAATGAAAATGTTGAGGGCGAGCTTTCAATACTGAAAAATAATCTTTATAAAATTATTACAACGCTGAGTACCCAGAATGAAATGCTGAAAAAGGATAAGGTTTATCTTGCGGATTCACTTGCGGATATTTCACATCAGCTAAAAACGCCGTTGACTTCTATGATGGTAATGACTGATTTGCTCAAGGAAAGCGAGCTTGGCGGCAAGGAGCAGGAGTTTATATCTATAATAGAAAACCAGCTTGAAAAGATGAGATGGCTTATATTAAATCTTGTTAAGCTGTCAAAGCTGGATGCGGATACCGTTGAGTTTAAACACGAGCCGGTGCCGATTAAAAATGTAGTTGACGAAAGCGTTAAGCCGTTTCTCGTTATGCTTGATTTAAAGGGCATTGCATTGAATAATACTGTGCATGATTTCAGCTTTATGGGTGACAGGAACTGGACGGTTGAGGCTTTTGAAAACATCTTAAAAAACTGTATTGAGCATACGGATAAAAACGGAGAGCTTTCTATTTCGGGCAAAAGTACCAATATTTATGATTCGGTTATAATCAAAGACAATGGCTGCGGTATTGCGCCCGAGGATTTGCCGCATATTTTTGAACGCTTTTACCACGGCAAAAATTCGTCAGGTGACAGTGTGGGAATCGGTCTTGCACTGGCTAAAATGGTGCTTGAAAAAGAAAATGCCGGCATAAGCGTTGATAGTATAATAGGTGAAGGAACAACTTTTGAAATCAGATTTTATAAGGCAATTATATAAAAGAACCCTTGCAAATTTTTGTTTGCAAGGGTTGATTGTTTTTATGTGTCCATCTGCAGTATATCTGTGTTTTCAGGGAGGTCGAGGGTTTCGACATTTCTGAGGTGCTTTTGGATAACATCGTTTCTGTGATTGGCATCCTCAAGGGCTTTGCCTGCCTCGTCAACCTTTTTCTTTGCTTTGGCAAGCAGGTCGCCGAACATTGCATACTGCTTTTTGGCAACGCCCAGTGTTTTCCATACCTCGTTGGCTTTTTTATTGATTGCCATTGTTCTGAATCCCATTGCCAGTGAATTAAGCAAGGCAGTGATGGTTGACGGACCTGCAATCATAATGCCGTCAGCCTGCAGCTTTTCGGCAATGCCTGTTTTGGATGAGGTGATTTCTGCATAAAGCCCCTCAGTTGCAAGGTACATAATGGCAAACGGTGTGGTTTCAGGTGAGCTGATGTACTGCTTAACAAGCTTCGCTTCGTCTTTTACTCTTACTTCCAGTGCTTTTTTAGCCTTTTCAAGTGACTCCAAATCACCTGCATCCGCTGCGGCGGACAGCCTTGCATAGTCCTCCATTGGGAACTTTGAGTCAAGCGGAAGATATGTAATGCTCTCATCCTCCGCATTCGGGATTTTCACCGCAAATTCAACTCTGCCGTTATATTTGGGATTGGTCTGCACATTGGTTTCGTACATACCGGGGATTGTCTGGTCAAGGATATTGCCGAGCTGTACCTCAGCCCAGGTGCCGCGGCTTTTAACATTGGTCAAAACTCGGTTAAGCCCTTTTACATTGTCAGTTACGCCTGCCGAAAGCTCCTTCATTTCACCAAGGCTTTTATATACATTGGAAAGCTGTTCACTGACGGTATTAAAGCTGGCATTAAGCCTTTGATTGAGTGTATCTGTCAGCTTTTCATCAACGGTTTTGCGCATTAATTCAAGCTTTTCCTCATTGCTTTTCTGCATAGATAAAATAGCGTTGCTTACCATTTTTGTCTGCTTGTCCGCATTTTCGTTGAGTGTTTCAAGCAGCTTAATCTGTTGCTCGTAATTTTTTTCGGTCAGACCGTTCATCTGCTTTGAAAGATAATTCAATTGACTGTAGCTTTGCTTTGCACTTATTTCAATCTGCTTTCCGAGTATGTCGACAGAATGATTTTGCTGTGGTTTTTTGGTCAGCAGTATTATAAGTAAAATAATTATAACGGCACAAAGACCTATGAGTATGTAAGTTAAAACGGAAGGCATATGATCACTCCTGAAAAAATAATTAAAAATATGAAAGATTTTGGAATTAACAATCGTATTATATAGGAAAGCGCAGAGAAAGGCGGAATATTTATGAAGAAGATATTGTCAATTATTTCGGTTTTGGTTATAATTATTTGCATAGGTTCATTGACCGCAAATGCAGCCGTGACTGACAAAAATGAAGCTTCGGTAACGCAGTGCAGCACAACCTGCTTATATGGGAAAAGCACCGAGTGCCCACGGAATGCAGAGTGCACCGCTAAAACGGAATGTACCGATTATACGCAATGTGTAAGAAGTACAGCGGCAAGCGGGAATAGCTGCTCTGAAAGCTGTGCAGCAACAAAAAAGGCAGATTGTCCGAAGCCTGAAAACAGACAGAAAAGATATGAAAAACACAATGGGAATAACGGTAATGGATGCGGCAGTGCAAAAAGAGAAAATTGTGCAGGCAGCTGTGAAAGGTCGGGTAATTGCCGTAACAAATAATCAGCAGTGAGGATTATCCTTGTGAGAAATGAGTTTGATTTAAAAACAGCTATTGATAAATATTCAGATACTGTTAAAAGAATATGTTATTTATATTTGAAAAACAGCTATGATACCGAAGATGTTTTTCAAAATGTATTTTTAAAATATGCGCTTTCGGATAAAGTATTTGCATCTTCGGAAAATGAAAAAGCATGGATAATCCGTGTAACAATAAATGCCTGTAAGGATTTTGGCAGAAATTATTTCAGGAAAAACACAGTACCCCTTGAAGCAGCAGGTATGATACCTGCCGAGGAAAAGGAAGATTTTGAATATGTTCGTATTGCGGTTTTGAAGCTGCCGAAAAAGTATAAGGACATCGTTTATCTCTATTATTTTGAAGGCTATAAGGCAGATGAAATAGCCGATATAATCGGAATAAATGAAAACACGGTTTATACAAGACTGGCACGGGCAAGGAAAATACTTAAAGATAAGCTGGGCGGTGATTTTGATGAATAAAATTAAATCTGCTTTTGAGGAAATCACGGCAGATGAAGCATTAAGGGAAAAAACCTTAAATGCTGTACTGGAAAAAGCAAATAAAAAAGTACGCTTCCCTGTTAAGCATATAATTGCCGCTGCCTGTGCTGCCGTAATACTTGCAACCTCGGGAATGACAGCCTGGGCATATTGCTTCAAGCCCGTTGATTATGTGAGTGTTGACGGCTCAATCAATGTTGAGCTTGGCATAAACCGTCTGGACAGGGTTGTAAGCGTTGAAAGCTATAATGAGCCCGTTGAGGCTGATTTGAAAATGAAAAAGTGTGATGAGGCAATAAGGCTTCTTGCGCTTTCGGCAGAGGATAATGTTGAAGTGAACAGCAGTGAAACAGTGGCTGAGGCAAAAAATCTCGGCTTAACCTGCGGTCAGTTCAGAGCATACTGTCAGGCGGCAGATGCAGGCTTGACGTTAGATGCGGATGAAATCAAAAATCTTTCTCCCAACGAAATAAGGGCACTGGCAGGGATTGAAACCGAGTGTGCGCAGAACGGGGAAAAGCATTCTGCTGAAAATGCACAGGGTCAAAAGCATCACAATACTTCTGAAGCCGGCAGACACGGTCAATACAGACATCATCAAAAATAAAGCTTATTAAATGCTGACAGATTTACCTGTCGGCATTTAATATTCTATCATATCCGAGTGTTTTAAACAACACCGTATTTTTTTGTGTACGGTTATTCGGACAGTATGAATCGGACTGTTGCTATTTTTATGATGGTATGATAAAATACGCTTGTGAGGTATTTTTTATGGATAAATTATGGACTGAAAATTTGAGAGATATTGAGCCTTATGTTCCTGGTGAACAGAGCAGTGATAAGGATATTATTAAGCTCAATGCCAATGAGAACCCTTATCCGCCGTCACCGAAGGCACTTGAGGCTATGAAAAATTTTGATATAGCTGAGCTGAAAAAATATCCGAATGCCAATTCAGCTCCGCTGAAAGCGGCTTTGGCTGATTATTATAATGTGGATATGAAAAATGTATTTGTGGGCAACGGCTCGGATGATGTAATTGCTATCGCATTTCAGGCGTTATTTAACAGCAATTTGCCGATTGCTTATCCCGATTTAACCTACAGCTTTTACCCTGTATGGTGCAGGCTTTTCGGTATTCCCTTTAAAACATATCCCGTTGATGATGCTTTCAGAATTAACCCGGAGGATTACAAAGAGAAAAACGGCGGTGTCGTGATTCCCAATCCGAATGCACCTACCTCAATCGGTGAAGGTCCTGATTTTGTAAGAAAAATTATGGAATATAACCGTGACAGTGTTGTTATTATTGATGAGGCATATGTGGATTTCGGCGGCGTGAGCAGTATTCCGCTTATCAGTGAATATGAAAATCTGCTTGTTACAGGCACATTTTCCAAATCACGCTCCCTTGCTGGGCTCAGAATAGGCTTTGCCATAGGCAGTGAACGGCTTGTTTCTGTTCTGGAGGCTGTTAAAAATTCATATAATTCCTATACGGTTGACAGCCTTTCTATTGAAATAGGCAGGGCAAGTGTTCTTGATGATGCATATTTTAAGGATACCTGCAGAAAGATAATGAACACAAGACAGCGTGTGGCTGAGGAGCTCAGAGCACTTGGCTTCAGCCTGCCTGACAGCTCTGCAAACTTTCTGTTCGTCACGCACGATAAGCTGTCTATGAAGGAAATGTTTGAATATCTGAAAGAAAAAAAGGTGTTCATCCGTTACTTTGCCATTCCGCGAATTGACAATTATGTCAGAATTACTGTGGGCACTGACGATGAAATGGATGTGCTTTTAAAAGAAATCAGGGGGTATATGGATTATGTCAAAGCATAAAATAAGTATCATATTTTTAGCACTTATCAATATTGTCAGCTATGCAGCAGGCATTATTACACAGGTCAAGCTGCTTACAAACGGTGATGTTACATCCATTATTCCGATAACTGTTGATTTGACTGTTGACCAGATTTTAATGCTGAATTTTATGGCGGTATCCATTGTTTTAGCCTTGATAAGCATTGTTACCACCTATCTTGTTGTAGATGTAAAGTGCACATTTGGTGAAATTATGTCAAACTGTGCGGTGATATTTATGATTGTGCCGATTCTGGTTTTATTTGTTGCTGTATTCAATGCAGTGAATGCCCCTGTTATGATTGACAAAATTTCTATTGCAGCGGCTGCAGCGGTTTATGTGCTGCTCAGTGCTGTTAATGTGGGCTGTGTGCTTACTGTCAGAGAGGACGAAAAGCTTTAAACATTATAGAGTATATAAAAGAGAAGGCTGTTCGGTTAACCGAACAGCCTTCTTGTTTGTCTATTTGTTAAAGTTTTCAACTAAATTTTCATATCGCTTATATGCTTTTTGTACTGAGTCCTCCCAGCTTATATATATGTCGCTTTGTGCCTGCTTTCCGACTTTTCTAAGAAGTTCTTTGTTATCCATTATTTTAGCAAGTGTAACAGCCACGGAATGTGCACTCTCCATACACAAAAAGCCTGTTTTGCCGTCGTCAATTCCCTCTGCGGCACAGCTTCCGTGCACCAAAAGGCTTGGTGTTGCACAGGCAGCAGCCTCACGAACAACAAGACCGTTTGTGTCGAATACAGAAGGGAAGAGCAGAATATCCGCAATGCCGTAATAGCTCAGAATTTCCTGCCTGTCTAAAATTTTACCTGTCCAGATAACATCATTTTTCAGACCGCTTTTTCTTATGTAATGCTTGATTGCGGTTTCATCAGCACCGAAGCCGAGCATAATCAGCTTGAATTTTTTGCCGTCACGCTTGAGCTTTGAACAAGCGTCAAGAATCAATTCTATATTCTTGTACCATATCATTCTGCCTGAATAAAGAAAAATCGGAATATTCTCCGGTACATTGTGTTTTCTTTTAATCATAGCAATATCTTCTGCAGACACATTCGTTATCGGCAAATCACAGCCGTTTGGCATAACGATGTAATCCCCCTGATAGCCAAGCTTTCTTAAGCTGTCAGAGGTCCCCTCGCTTGTCACCCAGACCTCGTCGGCAGCATTTATATTATTCAAAAGGAATCTGTATGCGAAATCTCTTGCAGGCTTTGTGGGGACACGCCTGTCAATGTCATACTCATATTTTGTGTGGTAGGTGAGAACAACAGGAATTTTTTTCTTTTCAACAACTCTTCTGAAATAATAGCTTGTGGCAAGCGGAGCGTGTGAATGAAGAATGTCAAAATTCATATCAATGATTGCCTGATGGAGCTCATCCTTAAATGGCCAGCCGATACTGTAGCCTTCCTTTGAAGGTATCCACCAGCTTTTATATCTGAATATTTCATAATTATATTTATAATCAAGCTGGTTCGGATTTTTTGGTGTAATAATAACAGCCTCACCAAGCTTTTTGTTGATTTCAGCAGCGTAATTCTGAGCTACGTTGCTTATGCCGTCGGTGGTAGGCGGGAAAGCGTCTGTGCCGATACCGACCTTTAATTTTTTGTTCAAGTGTTCAACCTCTGTTTAATATATTTGCATTCATTCTACCATAAAAGTGTAAATATGTAAATGTTAGGGCAAAAATATTTATATAGAATTAATTATTTGAAAAAATCACTTGATTAACACATCATTATATTTTATAATAATTATGTATATACTCACTGGAGGTAGTGCTATGGCTGCAGAGTATTTTGTAACGCTTGAAAAAATCATTGAATTTCACAAGCTTGAGGTTGTGTATCTGCCGAAAGATGCCGGTGAAATCAAAATAAAAACGGCTGAAATAAACAGACCGGGTATTGTTCTGACCGGCTATACGGATTATTTTGATCCGCTCAGAATACAGATACTCGGCTGGACAGAGCTTGGCTTTATGCTCAATATGAATGATGATGAGCGGAATAAGGCTCTTGGCTACTGGCTCAGTCTTAAGCCTGCGGCTGCCGTTATTACAAGAGGTCTTGAAATACCCGAGTATTTTATTGATGCCTGCAGGGAATATGAGGTACCGCTTCTTAAAACCGAAGAGGAAACCTCGCCGTTTCTGGCAGCGCTTATCGAAAATCTCAATAAGGAGCTTGCACCGAGAATCACAAGACACGGTGTGCTTGTTGAGGTTTACGGTGAAGGTGTTCTGATTACAGGTGAAAGCGGAGCAGGCAAGAGCGAGGCGGCTATTGAGCTTATCAAGCGAGGGCACAGACTGATTGCTGATGACGCTGTTGAAATTAGAAAAATCAGTGACAAAACACTGATGGGCAATTCGCCAAGCAATATACGTCATTTTGTGGAGCTTCGCGGCATTGGTATTATTGATGCAAGGCGTATATTCGGTATGGGTGCAGTTAAGCTCAGTGAGAAAATAGATATGGTTATTCAGCTTGAGGCGTGGGATTCCACAAAAGCTTATGACAGGCTGGGGCTTGACAATGAATATGCAAATATTCTGGGTGTAAGAGTTCCTGCCATGACGGTTCCCATTACACCGGGACGAAATCTTGCTGTAATTGTTGAAACAGCGGCTATGAATAACAGACAGAAGAAAATGGGATATAACGCTGCAAAGGATTTAATGCTCAGCCTTGGTATGGAGGACATTAATCCTGAGGACAGGGAAGTTGACATTTGGCAAAATTGATATGAAAATCAGGGGGATAAATTTATGTATTCAATCGGTATTGATTTAGGCGGAACTAATATTGTGGCATCAGTTGTTGATGATAAGTACAATATTATTGCTACCTCAAAAACACCAACAAATGCACCAAGAACGGCTGACGAGATTTTTGATGATATTGCTATGGTATCACAGGAGGCAGTTGAGAAGGCAGGTCTGACAATGGCAGATATTGATTCTGTCGGTATGGGCACACCGGGTACGGTTAACAGCGAGGGTATTATTGAATTTGCCAACAATCTCGGCTTCAATAATGTTCCTGCAAAGCAGATGCTGACAGAAAGACTCGGCATTGACAGAGTTTTTGTTGAAAATGATGCAAACTGTGCAGCACTTGGCGAGGCTTATGCAGGTGTGGGCAACGGTGCAAAGGAATTTGTTGCTGTAACGCTCGGCACAGGTGTTGGATCAGGTATCATTGTTGATGGAAAGATTGTTAATGGTGTTAACTTTGCAGGCGGCGAGTGCGGTCATATGGTTATTGTTGTTGACGGCGAGCAGTGCTCCTGCGGACGTAAGGGCTGCTGGGAGGCTTATGCATCTGCAACTGCTCTTATCAGACAGACAAAAAAGGCTATGGAGGAATATCCTGATTCCTATATGCACCAGATTGCTGAGGCAGAGGGCAAGGTTTCGGGCAGAACTGCATTTGATGCAATGAGAAAGGGTGACATTGCAGGCATTAAGGTGGTTGACCAGTATATTAAGTATGTTGCCTGCGGTCTTATCAATCTTGTCAATGCACTCCAGCCTGAAATTATATGTATCGGCGGTGGTATCTGCAATGAGGGCGAAACACTTATGAAGCCTCTTCGCAGATTTGTGCAGGCTGAAAGATATTCTATACATAGTAAAATTCAGACTAAAATTGTTAAGGCAGAGCTTGGCAATGATGCAGGTGTTATCGGTGCTGCAATCTTAGGCTCTGTTAAAGAATAATCGGTGATAATTTGACGAATTTAATTAAGCTTTTTAATGAATTAAAATGTGCATATGCCGAAAATGAGCCTATGAGCAGGCATACCACCTTTAAAATAGGCGGTGCAGCAAGGCTTGTGGTTTATCCTGAAAGTGAAGAGCAGATAAGTGCAATCGTTCAATGTGCAAAAGAAAATAATATAAGGCTCATTACGGTCGGCAACGGCTCAAATCTGCTTGTGGCAGATGAGGGCATCGATGCCTGTGTTATGATACTTGATGAGCATTTTGCGCAAATCAAGCTGATTGGCGATGATATTATTTACGCATCGGCAGGAGCAATGCTGATTAAGGCTTGCCGTTTTGCACTTGAAAACGGACTCAGCGGGCTGGAATTTGCCTACGGCATACCGGGCTCCTGCGGCGGCGGAGCATTTATGAATGCGGGTGCCTACGGCGGTGAAATGAAGGATGTTCTTTTTAAATGCTCTCATATTGATAAAAACGGTAATGCGGGATTTTTAGAGGGTGATGAGCTGAAGCTCGGCTATCGTCACTCGGCTTACTATGAAAACGGCTGTATCATCACAGGCTTATATATGAAAATGAACAAGGGCGACAGGGCGCAGATTAAAGCTAAAATGGAAGATCTGATTTCACGCCGCAGAGCAAAGCAGCCCCTTGAATATCCGTCGGCAGGGTCAACCTTTAAAAGACCCGAGGGGTATTTTGCAGGTGCACTGATTGAGGAATGTAACCTGAAAGGCAAATCCGTGGGCGGTGCACAGGTCAGTGAAAAGCACGCAGGCTTTGTTATTAACAAAGGCGGTGCAAGCTGCAGGGATGTGCTTGAGCTTTGCAAGCTCTGCAGTGATACGGTTGAAAAAGAAAAAGGCGTTAAGCTGGAAATGGAAATAAGGGTAACAAGGTAATTATGGAAAAGGAATTAGTAGTATTAACCGGTGTAAGCGGTGCAGGTAAATCAACTGCAATGGGATTTTTGGAGGATGTAGGATATTATTGTATTGATAATATGCCTCCCGAGCTTATGGCTACCTTTGTGAGCCTGCTTACAAAGGGTGACGAATACAATAAGGTTGCTTTGGTTTGCGATATAAGATCAAGCAATGTGTTTGAAAAATTAATAGAAAGCATCAGCCATATTGAGGAATACGGATATATGGTTAAGATGGTGTATCTTGACGTCAGTGATAAGGAGGCTGTAAAAAGATATAAGCTCACAAGAAGAAAGCACCCCTTTGCTGACAGATTCAACGGTAATATACAGGAGTCCATCAGCTATGAAAAGGAAATACTTTCTTCTCTCAGAGCAAGGGCGAATCATATTATTGATACAAGTGATCTTAACCCGCAGCAGCTTAGAGAACGACTTACCGAAATCCTTTTGAGCAGTGAAAACGATGTAATGAATATTCACTGTATGTCATTCGGTTTTAAGCACGGCATACCTGCTGAAGCTGATTTTGTTATTGATGTTCGCTGTCTGCCGAATCCTTACTGGCTTGACAGCCTTAAGACAAAGACAGGTCTTGATAAAGAGGTTTATGATTATGTGTTCTCCTTCGACCAGTCAAAGGAGCTGTTTCATAAGCTGGTTGATTTTGTGGATTTCCTTAATCCGCTTTATATCAAAGAGGGCAAAAGCCAGATTGTTTTTGCTATCGGCTGCACAGGCGGTAATCACAGAAGTGTTGTTTTTGCCGAGGCATTAAAAGAGCATTTCTCAAAGAAATGGGATAATGTGTCCGTTAATCACAGAGATATTGATAGAAAGTAATCGGGTATAAATGTCATTTTCACAGGATGTTAAAAACGAGCTGTTAAAAATTGAATATGAAAAAAGCTGCTGTGAAAAAGCCATGCTTTACGGTATATGTATATTCGGAAAAAGCTTTTCAGGCTTTGGTGTGAGTATGCAGAGCGAAAATGAGGAGCTTGCACGGCTCTACAGGAAGCTGATTAAAAAATACTGTAATGTTGATTGTGATGTTAAAAGATCACCCGGCGGCAGAAATTATTCTGTCAGTATTGAAAACAGTGCTGATTGTGACAAAATACTGGGTGCCTTCGGTCACGGTGACAAGGGCAGTCTTAAAATCAATCATTCCAACTTTGACTGTGAGGAATGCAGGAATGCCTTTGTTGCAGGTGCATTCCTTTCCTGCGGAACCGTGTCAACACCGCAGAAGGATTATCATTTGGAGTTTACAGTGCCCTATCTCAATCTTTCAAAAAGTCTTGTGACCCTGCTCGGAGAGATTGAGCTTTCTCCGAAAACCTCAAACCGCAAGGGCTATAATATTGTTTATTTCAAGGGCAGTGAGGCGATTGAGGATTGCCTTTATCTGATGGGTGCGTCCTCTGCTATGTTTGAAATGATGAATGTTGAAATTGTCAAGGATTTCAGAAATAAGGCGAACAGGACTGCCAACTGCGAGGCTGCCAATATTGAAAAAACGGTGAAGGCAAGCTTTGCACATATTAAGGCAATTGAAAAGATAGAAAGCACTAAGGGTCTTGATTATTTAAAAAATGATTTAAAGGAAATGGCAGTTTTGAGAAGGGATAACCCCGAGCTGTCACTGGCAGAGCTTTCCAAGCTCAGCGGAATGTCACGCTCAGGTGTGAATCACAGACTAAAAAGAATTGTGGAAATTGCCGAGAATTTAGAATAAAGGATGAAAAAATAATATGTTTACTCATTTGCATACACATACAGAGTTTTCATTGCTGGACGGTGCCTGCCGAATCAAGCAGCTTGTGTGCCGTGCAAAGAGTCTGGGAATGCAGTCTCTTGCTATTACTGACCACGGTAATATGTACGGGGCTGTTGATTTTTATAAGGCTTGTAAAAGCGAGGGAATCAAGCCTGTTATCGGCTGTGAGGTATATGTTGCGCCCCGAACAAGATTTGATAAGGACAAGGTGCTTGATAAGGAATATAATCATTTGATACTCCTTTGCGAAAATGAAACAGGCTATAAAAACCTGATTCATATGGTTTCCAAGGCTTTTACTGAGGGCTTTTATTTCAAACCGAGGATTGACCACGATTTGCTTGAAAAGCATCACGAGGGCTTAATCTGTCTTTCTGCCTGCCTTGCAGGTGAAATCCCACAGGCACTTCTGCAAAAGGATTATGAAAGGGCTAAGAATACTGCCCTTTGGTACAATGGGCTTTTCGGAAGCGGCAATTATTATCTTGAATTGCAGAATCACGGCTTGCCTGAGCAGCAGGTGGTTAATGAAGGAATTAAGCGTATTGCAAGGGAAACAGGCATACCCCTTGCCGCAACAAATGACGTTCACTATATTGAAAAGCAGGATGCGAAAATTCAGCAGGTACTGATATGCATTGCGACGAATCACGTTATCGGTGATGATACAGGTCTTGAATTTCACGCTGATGAATTTTATCTGAAAAGTGAAGAGGAAATGCGTGCACTATTCCCCGATACGCCTGAGGCAATTGATAATACACAGGTGATTGCCGACAGATGTAATTTTGATTTTGAGTTCGGCAATACAAAGCTCCCGTATTTTGAAACGCCTGAGCATATGGACCATTTTACGTATTTTAAAAAGCTGTGTCTTGAGGGAATGGTTAAAAGATACGGTGAAAACCCGCCTGCGGAATATTACGATAGGCTTAATTATGAGCTTGAAACGGTTGAAAAAATGGGCTACACCGACTATTATCTGATTGTAGCGGATTTTGTGTCCTTTGCCAAGAGCAGGGGTATTCCCGTTGGTCCGGGAAGAGGCTCGGGTGCAGGCTCTATTGCAGCTTACTGTATGGGGATTACTGACCTTGACCCGATGAAATACAGTTTGCTTTTTGAACGTTTTTTAAATCCCCAGCGTGTTTCCATGCCCGACTTTGATATTGATTTTTGCTATGAACGCAGGGGAGAGGTCATTGATTATGTAACAAAAAAATACGGCAGCGACCACGTGGCACAGATTGTCACCTTCGGTACACTTGCCACACGTGCGGCAATCCGTGATGTGGGCAGGGCAATGGGTATGCCCTATGCAGCAGTTGATGCTGTTGCAAAGCTTGTGCCCAATGATTTTCATATAACCATTGAGCAGGCGGTCAACAAGTCAAAGGAGCTTGCAAAGCTGATGGCGGAAAATCCGCAGGTCAATGAGCTGATTGAAACGGCAAGAAAGGTTGAGGGTATGCCAAGAAATACCTCGACTCACGCAGCAGGTGTTGTTATTACACACAATCCTGTTTCAACCTATGTTCCCCTTGCAACCAATGACGGTGTACCTGTTACCCAGTATATTATGACCACGCTGGAGGAGCTGGGACTGCTTAAAATGGATTTTCTCGGCTTGCGTACTTTAACGGTTATTGACGATGCGGCAAAGGCAGCAGGCATTGACATTAACAGCGTGTCAATTGAAGATGCAGATGTTTATAAAATATTTGCAAGAGGGCAGACCGAGGGTATATTCCAGTTTGAATCAAGCGGAATGAAGCAGATGCTTATGAATCTCAAGCCGAAGGCGCTTGAGGATTTGATAGCGGCTACCTCCCTTTACCGACCCGGTCCTGCCAAGCAGATTGATACCTTTGTCGAAAATTCACATAATCCCCAATCTGTTAAGTATCTGACGGATAAGCTAAAACCGATACTTGAAAACACATACGGCTGTATGGTGTATCAGGAGCAGGTAATGCAGATTTTTCGCGAGCTTGCAGGCTATTCCTACGGCAGGGCTGATATTGTAAGACGTGCCATGAGCAAGAAAAAGCTTGATGTTATGGAAAAGGAGCGAGAGGCTTTTCTTGCAGGCTGCGAAAAAAATGATATTGACAGCCGGACTGCAAATACAATTTTTGACCAGATGTCGGATTTTGCCAAATATGCCTTTAACAAATCCCACGCTGCCTGCTATGCACTTGTTGCATACAGAACAGCGTACCTTAAATGCTATTATCCTGCTGAATTTATGGCGGCACTGATGACATCGGTGCTTGACCAGTCAAATAAGATTGCAAGGTATACCGCTGAGTGCAAGCGTATCGGTCTGCGGCTGGGTCCGCCGAATATCAACACGTCGTTAAAGGGCTTTACAGCCAACGGCAGGGTGATTAATTATGGCTTGCTCGGTATTAAAAATATCGGCAGTGAGTTTATTGATGATATAGTGAATGAACGAAGAAACGGTGCTTTTACATCACTGACGGATTTCTGCCAGAGAATGCAGGAGGGGCATTTTAACCGCCGTGCTGTTGAAAGCCTTATTCGTGCAGGTGCAATGGACTGCCTTGGTGCAAACAGGCGTCAGATGCTTCAGGTGCTGCCTGCTCTTCTGACAAATCTGGATAATTACAGACAAAGCACAAGGTATGGACAGGTGGGCTTTTTTGAGCTTGGCGGCGGTGACAGCTTCAGCTTTGATGTTGAAATGCCTGATGTCAGTGAGTTTCCGAAAAATGAGCTTCTCAAAATGGAGAAGGATATGACAGGTCTTTATCTTTCAGGTCATCCCATGGATAAGTATGCCGATATCTGCAAGCACCTCGGCTATGCCGATACCATTGATTTGATTGAGGCAGGCAAGGAGGAAATGTCAAAATATAAGGACAGGTCAAATGTAAAAATATGCGGCATTATTACGCATATTACCTTGAAGCAGACAAGAAATAATGCATCTATGGCATTTGTTACGCTTGAGGATTTGTATGGCTCTATTGAGGTCATCATTTTTCCGAAAACGCTTGAACAGTATCAGAATCTTATTTATGACGGCAGTATTATCAGTGTAAGCGGTAATCTTTCCATCGAAGAGGAAAAGGATGCAAAGGTGCTTGCAGGGGTTATTGAGTCTCCTCCCACAGATGTGAAGGGCGGTAATGCTGAGGTCAAAAAGCGGAAAAAGAAGGCTCTATATTTAAGATTTAAAAATAAAGAGGATAAAAAAATTCATCTGGCAAAACGTGTAACATCCATTTTTGAAGGAACAATACCCCTTTATTTCTACTATACTGAAAGTGGGGAATATGAGCTTCAGCCGAGGGCTGACTTTGTTGAGGTGAATGAAACCGAGCTTAAGGAATTAAAACGGATACTCGGTGATGAAAATGTAGTTTATAAGGGATAAAATAACTCAACACTTGACTTTTTTCGCAAGTAATATTAAAATACACTTATATTTTGTTATTTGCATTCCTGTAAGGAGGATTTATTAATATGAAAACTATTGCGGTTTTAACAAGCGGCGGCGATGCGCCGGGTATGAATGCGGCAGTTCGTGCTGTTGTACGTACAGCGTGTGAAAACGGAATTAAGGTTTACGGTGTTATACGCGGTTATAACGGTCTTATCAATGGCGATTTCATTGAAATGGACCTTCGTTCCGTATCGGATATTATCAACAGAGGCGGCACCATTCTTTATTCAGCACGTTCGGTTGAGTTCGCTACTGAGGAGGGTATGCGCAAGGCTGTCCGTACCTGTCAGGAGTGGGGCATTGAGGGTGTTGTTGTTATCGGCGGTGACGGCTCCTTCCGCGGTGCAAGGGATTTGTCAGAGCGCGGTATTCCCTGCGTAGGTATTCCGGGTACCATTGATAATGATATTGCCTGCTGTGACTACACAATCGGTTATGATACCTGCCTGAATACCATTATGGAAATGGTTGACCGTATCCGTGATACTGCCGAATCACATGACAGATGCTCTGTTATTGAGGTAATGGGCAGAAGAGCAGGCTGGCTTGCGCTGAACTCAGGTATTGCCTGCGGTGCTACATCCATTCTGATTCCCGAAGTGCCTTTTGACATTCAAAAGCATGTTATTGAGCGTATGAAAAAGACACAGAGAACAGATAAAAAGCACTTTATCATAATTGTTGCAGAGGGCTGCGGCATTGATGTTGAGGAGCTTGCTAAAGAGGTTGAGGCAAAAACAGGCGTTGAATCCAGAGCAACCGTTCTCGGTCATACACAGCGCGGCGGATATCCTACCGTTAAGGACAGAGTAATGGCTACACGTATGGGCAACTATGCGGTTAAGCTTCTTATGAAAAATATCGGCAACAGAGTTGTGGCAGCACAGAAGGAAGATGTTGTTGACTATGACATCTTTGAAGCACTCAATATGACCAAATCTGTTGATATGGAGCTTTATAATGTAGCGCACGAGGTTTCAATTTAACTTTATGAAAGGATGCTTTTGTTAAGCATCCTTTTTAATATAATATACTTTTAAGAGCACTGTAAAGGAGATACAGATACTATGCCCGAGATTAAATGCCCAAAATGCGGTGAGGTTTTTCAGGTTGATGAGTCAGGCTATGCGGAGATTCTGGCTCAGGTGCGTAATTCTGAATTTGATAAGGAAATCAGCAAAAAGGAAAAAAGTCTGCAGGCAGAAAGAGAGCAGGCGGTGCAGGTTGCAGTGCTTGAGGCGGAAAACAAAAGCAGGGAAATGCTTGCTGATAGGGATACTGAAATTGCACGCTTGAAATCCCGTCTTGAAAACAGCGAAACACAAAATGCACTGGCACTGCAGAATGCAGTTTCCGAGGTTGAAAAGGAACGGGACAGGCTTAAAAGTCAGTCAGACAGTGAAATAACAAGATTGACAGCTATGCTTGAGCAGAGCAAAATTGAAAAGGAGCTTGCTGTTAAAGAGGCTGTTCACGAGCTGGAAAAGCAGAGAGATAAGCTGAGCAGTGCGCTTGAGCTGCAGAAGCAGAAGCACGAAATCAGCGAGCAGTCCATAAAGCAGGAATATGAAACTCAGTTAAGATTTAAGGATGAAGAAATAGAAAAATATAAAGATTTTAAACAGAAGCTTTCAACAAAAATGCTTGGTGAAAGTCTGGAGCAGCATTGTCAGAATGAATTTAACAGCCTGCGTATGACAGCTTTCCCAACGGCATATTTTGAAAAGGACAGCGATATTTCAAAAGGCACAAAGGGTGACTATATTTTCCGTGAGGCAGATTCAGAGGGTAATGAAATCATTTCCATTATGTTTGAAATGAAAAATCAGCAGGACGAAACCACGGCTAAAAAGAAAAATGAGGATTTCTTCAAAAAGCTTGACAAGGACCGTAACGACAAGAATTGTGAGTATGCTGTTCTTGTGTCTATGCTTGAGCCTGAAAGCGAGTATTATAATACGGGCATAGTGGATGTTTCCTATCAGTACCCCAAAATGTACGTAGTAAGACCGCAGTTTTTTATTCCGATTATAACGCTGCTTCGTAATGCGGCATTAAATTCAATGGAATATAAAAGAGAGCTTGCTGAAATGAGAACGCAGAATATTGACATCACTGATTTTGAAGATAATATGGAAAAATTCAAAACAGGCTTTTCAAGAAATTTCAGGCTTGCAAGTGAAAAATTTGAAAAGGCTATTGATGAGATTGATAAAACAATTGACCATTTGCAGAAAACAAAGGCTGCACTTCTTTCGTCTGAAAACAATTTAAGGCTTGCTAATGATAAAGCACAGGATTTATCTATAAAAAAATTAACAAAAAATAATCCTACTATGCAGCAAAAGTTTATGGAATTAAAAAATAATAATACGGATGAATAATTACCATTGAATGAAAAAAATTCAAAAATAATTACATTATTTTATAAAGGGCATCTTTGTGATGTCCTTTATTTTTTTGCAAATAATATGTTGGGTGATTTTATGAAAAAATTTATTAGAGTGCTGGATGGATTTTTTGCAGCAGCGATTTTTGTTTTTTTTACAATAATAGGCATTGGCAATTATATTCTGCCCGGTAATATTAATACCTATTATGATAAGCCAATCAGCTATGGCAATATTTTTACTTTTACCCTAAGTGATGATGAACAGGTTGACTTTCAGCGAAGTCGTCCCGTTTCTGCAATAGAGGGTGATATTAAGCTTTTTGGTGTTATACCTGTAAAAACGGCAACACTGAGCTATAATCAGGAGCAGAATGTTGCTGTCAGCGGTGAAAGCTTTGGTATCAAGCTTTATACGGACGGTGTCATCGTTGTGGGTACAAGAGATGTTGAGGGTGACAACGGCAAAAGCAATCCTGCCAAGGATGCAGGGCTTGAAAAGGGTGATATCATTGTCAGTATAAATGACATTAAAACAACCACTTCCGATAAGGTTGAGGAAATATTCAATGACAACAACGGAAAGCCTTATAAAATTAAGGTTAAAAGAAACGGGAACTATAAAACCTTCAGTCTGACACCTGTTTATTCCAAAAGCGAAGGCTCATACAAGGTTGGCATATGGGTGCGTGATTCTACTGCAGGTATCGGCACGATAACCTTTTATAATCCCTCAAACAGCTCCTTTGCAGCTCTGGGTCATCCGATAACGGATGTGGATACAAATGAAATTATGCCCATTTTAGAGGGCGAGGCTGTTGAGGCGAATGTTACAAAGCTGTATAAAAGCAGCAACGGCGAGGCAGGCTCAATCTGCTGCGATTTTACAAATAACAAAATCGGCTCATTATCAACCAACAGTGTAAGCGGAATTTACGGCAAATACATCTGCAATACCGATAAGTGCAGTGAATATAAGGTTGCACCTGCTCAGGAGGTTGAAAAGGGACAGGCGCAGATTATCTGCACCCTTGACAGCAGCGGACCTCAGCTTTACACAGTTGAGATTGTAAAGGTTTCCTACCGTGACAGTCAGGAAAAAAATATGGTTATCAAAGTGGTTGATGAAAACCTGATTTCCAAGACAGGCGGTATTGTGCAGGGGATGAGCGGTTCTCCTATTATTCAGAATGGAAAATTAGTTGGTGCTCTGACCCACGTAATCGTTGATAATCCCGAAAAAGGCTACGGAATATTTGCCGAAAAGATGCTTCAGCAGTCTAATTCTGTCGTATAATTCGCAATGTGAAAAAATAATAAATTAATTTGTGAAAAATACTTGCAAATTTAATTCACAAGTGGTAAAATATGGGAGAATTAAACAAGGGAGGTTTTTCAATGAAAAACAACATTAAGGTGTTAATTGCTGATGATTCGGCACACTTTGGCAGGGAATGTCAAAAAACATTGAAAACAGCAGGTTATGACGTTCTGCTTTGCAAAAAGGATGGTGGCAGGGTTATGTCAATCGTCGACACACAACACATTGATGTTATATTGATGGATGCCTTTATGGCAAATAGTGATGCAATAGATGTGCTTGAGCATATTGAATCGTCCCTTAGTGAAAAACCATTGGTAATTGTACTATCTTCTATGGATTCACAGGACTTTGAGGAGCAGATAATCAATGCAGGTGCGGATTATTATTTTATTAAACCGGTTAATCCTGAATCGGTGGCAAAAAGAATAATCCGGCTTTCTAACTGGAAAAGCGAAAAAGCAAGAAAGGGCGGCGGCAATGATATAACAGGCGATATTGATGTTGTTATTTCCGACATAATGCGCCAAATCGGTGTGCCTGCCCATATTAAAGGCTATCAGTACCTCAGAACATCCATCAAGCTGGCTGTGGATGATGCTGAAATGCTCGGCTCTGTTACAAAGCTTCTTTATCCCACTGTTGCAAAAATGTATGACACAACTGCGTCAAGGGTGGAAAGAGCAATCAGGCACGCCATTGAGGTTGCTTGGGACAGGGGAGATGTGGATGTCCTCTCCTCATATTTCGGATATACCATTCAGTCCCAGAGAGGTAAGCCAACAAATTCAGAGTTTATTGCGATGATTGCCGATAAGCTTAAGCTTTCCATGCGTCCCGGTGCATAAGTGTTTGCAATAACTTTGCGCACAAGATTGATTTTTGAAAAAGAAATAGTTTAAACTATATATAGTGGTGTGAGCAGCAATTCACTGACTCATACCACTTTTTTATGTTTGTGCAAATTTACAGAATTTTTGATTTGAAATTCGTTAAAACTGCACAATCAAAAAATGTTTCCAAAAATTTAAAAAAAGTTTAAAAATTTCCTTGACATTCGCTATTCTTTTATATATAATAAATGAGCGTGTGAAAGGGCTTATTATATTTATATATAAACAATGTGTCTTTCACCAACTTAGATATGCGATGATGCTGGAGGTTGCACTACTAACCCAAGTGGTAATTTCAGCGGAGTATGTCCGATTTTAAACCGGGCGACTGAAGGATGAGATTAATCCCATCCTTAAACCGATAGGTAACTATGCAGTCAGTGACTTGCGAACACTGATTTTATGCGTGTTTTTCTGCCCGAATGAAATTGAATCATTCGGTTTAATTTAAAGAGCAGGTTGAAACACGGGGGAGCGTGGTGAAAATATCGGAGCTCGCACCATAATTTTTCAGGAGGAAATAACATGGCAGCAAGTAAAGTCAAAATTCGAATCAGACTCAAAGGCTATGATCACAGCTTGGTTGATCAGGCAGCAGAGAAGATTGTTGAAACAGCTAAGAGAACCGGCGCTCAGGTAAGCGGTCCGATTCCACTTCCGACAGAGATTGAGAAGGTAACAATTCTTCGCGCTGTTCATAAGTATAAGGACAGCCGTGAGCAGTTCGAACAGAGAACACACAAAAGACTCATCGACATTCTCAGACCATCAAACAAAACTGTTGAGGCTCTGACAAGTCTTGAGCTCCCAGCCGGCGTAGAGATTGAAATCAAGCTCTAATTGAGGCTGAGGTCATGTTGGGTGTGAATCCCAACCAATAACCAAAGGAGGAAATAAAGTTATGAAAAAAGGTCTTATCGGCAAGAAAATCGGCATGACACAGATTTTCGACGAAGCTGGCAAGGTTATTCCGGTAACAGTTGTTGAAGCCGGTCCTTGTGCAGTAACACAGGTTAAGACAATGGAGAACGACGGCTACGAAGCAATCCAGGTTGGCTTTGGCGATATGAAAGTATCAAGAGTTAACAAGCCAATGAAGGGTCACTTCGACAAGGCTGATGTAGCTCCTAAAAAAACACTCAAAGAGTTCCGTCTTGACAGCATCGAGGGTATCGAGGTTGGCAGCATCATCAAGGCTGACATTTTCGAGGTTGGCGAAATTGTTGATGTTAAGGGAACAAGCAAGGGTCACGGTACTGCAGGCGCAATCAAGCGCTGGAACTTCTCAAGACTGAGAATGACACACGGTACAGGTCCTAACCACCGTCATGCAGGCTCACTTGGTGCTTGCTCAAGCCCTTCAAGAGTATTCAAGGGCAAGAAGATGGCTGGTCACTATGGTCACGAAACAGTAACAGTTCAGAACTTAACAGTTGCTAAGGTTGATGCTGAAAACAACCTTATCGCAATCAAGGGTGCAATCCCGGGTCCTAAGGGCGGAATTGTTGTAATTGCAGACGCAGTTAAAGCTTAACGAAAGGAGAGATATAAATGGCACAGGTTCAGGTTTATAACCAGGAAGGTAAGAAAACTTCAAAATTAGAACTTGCAGATTCAGTATTCGGCATTGAGCCAAATGCTAATGCAATGCATCTTGCTGTTGTTAGCTATCTTGCTAATCAGCGCCAGGGCACACAGTCAACTCTCACTCGTTCAGAAGTAAGCGGTGGCGGTGCAAAGCCTTGGAGACAGAAGGGCACAGGTCGTGCAAGACAGGGTTCAACTCGCAGCCCACAGTGGACACACGGTGGTATTGCTCTTGGTCCAAAGCCAAGAAAATATAAGGTTAACCTTAATAAGAAAGTTAGAAGACTTGCTATGAAGTCTGCACTTTCAACAAAGGTTGCTGCTGAAGAAATGATGGTAATCAACAAGGTTGAGCTTGAGGCAATCAAGACAAAGGCTATGGTTGAGATGCTTGCAAAGCTTAAGGCAGCTAAGAAAACTCTTATCGTTACTGCAGAGAGCGATGAGAAGATTTATAAGAGTGCTCGTAACATTGAGGGCGTTAAGGTTGTTACAGTAAATACACTTTGTGTTTACGACATTCTTAACTGCGATTCATTCGTAGTCCTCAAGGATGCAGCAAAGAAAATTGAGGAGGTATACGCATAATGAAAACTGCTCAGGATATTATTCTTAAGCCAATCATCACTGAGGAATCAATGATGGGCATTATGGTTAAGAAGTATACTTTCAAGGTTGCTAAGGACGCTAACAAGATTGAGATTGCTAAGGCAATTGAAACTGTTTTCCCGGGCACAAAGGTTGCTAAGGTTAACACAATCAATGTTCGCGGCAGACAGCGCCGTCAGGGTATGAACGTTGGCTACACTCCATCTTGGAAAAAGGCTATCGTTACTCTTACAGAAGATTCAAAGGAAATTGAGTTCTTCAACGATATGATGTAATCAATCCCTATATATAATAGTATAGAGCAAATTATTTCGGATGATGAGGTATGAAAGGTGCCATCCTTTCGCAAAGTTATCCGGAAAGGAGAAAAGAAATGGCAATTAAGAATTACAAGCCGACCACTCCTTCAAGGAGAAATATGTCAGTAACTGATTATTCTTCTCTCTCTAAGGTTGCTCCTGAAAGATCTTTGCTTGAGCCACTCAGCAAAAAGTCAGGTCGTAACTCTTACGGAAGAATTACAGTTCGTCATCGCGGCGGCGGAAACAGAAGAAAGTATCGTGTAATTGATTTCAAAAGAAACAAGTTCGATATTCCTGCAACTGTTAAGACAATCGAATACGATCCAAACAGAAGCGCACATATCGCTCTCATCCAGTATGAGGATGGCGTAAAGAGCTATATCACAGCTCCTGAAGGTCTTAAGGTTGGCGACACAGTTATGTCAGGTCCAAACGCAGACATCGTTGCAGGTAATGCACTTGCATTAAAGGATATGCCTGTTGGTACAATCGTACACAACGTAGAGCTTTATCCGGGCAATGGTGCTCAGCTTGCTCGTTCAGCAGGTAACAGTGCTCAGTTAATGGCACTTGAGGGTGCTTACGCTCTCCTCAGATTACCTTCAGGCGAGTTAAGAAATGTACCGAGAGATTGTATGGCAACCGTTGGTGTTGTCGGCAACACTGACCACGCTAATGTTAAAATCGGTAAAGCAGGTCGTAAGCGCAATATGGGTTGGAGACCTACAGTTCGTGGTTCTGTAATGAACCCGAATGACCATCCACACGGTGGTGGTGAAGGTAAGTCACCTATCGGTCGTCCGGGTCCTTGCACACCTTGGGGCAAGCCTGCTCTTGGTTATAAGACACGTAACAAGAAGAAGGCATCTAATAAGATGATCGTTCGCCGTCGTAACGGTAAGTAAGAAGAAAGGAGAAGATTAAATGAGTAGAAGTACTAAAAAAGGACCTTATGTAGAAGAAAGTCTTTACAAAAAGGTTGAAGCTCTTAATGCTTCAGGCGACAAGCAGGTTATCAAGACCTGGTCAAGAAGTTCAACAATCTTCCCTGAATTCGTAGGACACACTTTTGCTGTTCATGACGGAAGAAAGCATGTTCCTGTATATGTTACAGAGGATATGGTTGGACACAAGCTTGGTGAATTTGCACCAACAAGAACATTCAGAGGCCATGCAGGCTCTAAGACATCTAAGTAATCGAAAGGAGAAATATTATGGAAGCAACAGCTAAAGCAACCTACGTCCGTATCTCTCCCAGAAAGGTGCAGATTGTTCTTGATTTAATCAGAAACCAGCCTGTTGACAAGGCTATGGCTATTCTTCAGTACACACCAAAAGCTGCTTGTGAGCCTGTTAAGAAGGTTCTTAAGTCAGCAATGGCTAACGCTGAAAACAATAACAATATGGACGTATCAAGATTAGTAGTAAGCTACTGCAATGCAACTGCAGGACCAACTCTCAAGAGAATCCAGGCAAGAGCACAGGGCAGAGCTTTCAGAATTAACAAGAGAACATCACACATCACCATTACCGTTAAGGAAATGGAAGACTAAGCGAGGAGGAAAAGTTAAATGGGACAGAAATGTAATCCAACCGGTTTAAGAATCGGCGTTATCAAAAACTGGGACTCTCGCTGGTATGCAAAGAAGGGTGAGTTCGGTGACACACTTGTTGAAGATTACAATCTTCGTAAGTATTTACTGAAAACCCTCTACGGCGCAGGTGTTCCAAAGGTAGAAATCGAAAGAGACGCAAAGAGAGTAAGAATCAACATCCATTGTGCAAAGCCGGGTATGGTTATCGGTAAGCAGGGTGCTGAGATTGAAAAGCTCAAGGCTCTTTGTGCTAAGAAGCTCGGCAAGGATGCAAACGAGGTTTTCATCAATATCGTTGAAATCAAGCAGCCGGACTTAAACGCAACACTCGTTGCACAGAGCGTTGCTCAGCAGCTTGAAAGACGTGTATCTTTCAGAAGAGCAGTTAAGGGCGCTATCAGAAATACTATGAGACTTGGTGCTCGCGGTATTAAGATTATGGTTTCAGGCAGAATCGGCGGTGCAGAAATCGCTCGTTCAGAAACTTATAAAGAAGGTACAATCCCGCTTCAGACAATCCGTGCTGATATTGACTACGGCTTTGCAGAGGCTAACACAACTTATGGTAAGATTGGTGTTAAGACTTGGATTTACCAGGGCGAGGTTCTTCGTGAATCACGTAACAACAACAAGAGAAGGTCAAATCGCAGGGAAGGAGGAAAAAGATAATGCTTTTACCAAAGCGTGTTAAACACAGAAAGCAGCACAGAGGTCGTATGACCGGTGTGGCTACAAGAGGTAATAAGGTTACTTACGGTGAGTTTGGTCTTATGACTACTGAGCCGGCATGGATTACAGCAGCACAGATTGAAGCTGCCCGTATTGCTATGACACGTTACACAAAGCGTGGCGGTAAAGTATGGATCAAAATTTTCCCTGATAAGCCTATTACAGCAAGACCTGCCGATACTCGTATGGGTAAAGGTAAAGGTAACGTTGACTACTGGGTAGCAGTAGTTAAGCCGGGCAGAGTTATGTTTGAGCTCGGCGGTGTAAGTGAGGAGGTAGCACGTGAGGCTATGCGACTTGCTGCAAACAAGCTTCCTGTTAAATGTAAGTTTGTTAAGAAAGAAGAAGAGGGAGGCGAGCAGTAATGAAAGCATCAGAAATTAAAGCGTTATCAGCAGATCAGAGAGCTAAGAAACTTGCAGAGCTTAAAGAAGAGCTTTTCAACCTTCATTTCCAGCAGGCAATCAATCAGCTCGACAACCCTATGAGAATTAAAGCTGTCAAGAAAGATATCGCTCGCATCAAGACTGTTGAGAGAGAAATCGAACTTGATAAGGCTAATTCTTAAGAAGGAGGTAACTAATAATGGAAAGAAACCTCAGAAAAACAAGAGTAGGTATTGTTACAAGTGACAAGATGGACAAAACTGTTGTAGTTACAATCAAGGACAAAGTTCGTCATCCACTTTACAATAAGATTGTTAACCGTACTGTTAAGTACAAGGCACACGACGAGGATAACACCTGCGGCGTAGGCGATAAGGTTCAGATTATGGAATGTCGTCCTATGAGCAAGGATAAGAGATGGCGTGTGGTTGAAATCATCGAAAAGGCAAAATAATCGTTACGATTTGCGTCTTTTAATAATTTAGTCAATTATAAAATAATAACTGCAACTTAGCAAAGTGTTATTTTGCAGTACGAAGGAGGAAAATGCTGTGATACAACAGGAAAGTCGTCTTAAAGTTGCTGACAACACAGGCGCTAAAGAGCTTCTCTGCATCAGAGTTCTCGGCGGTTCAGGCAGAAGATATGCAAATATCGGTGACGTGATCGTAGCTTCAGTCAAGAAAGCAGCTCCTGGTGGCATTGTTAAAAAGGGCGAAGTTGTTAAAGCAGTCATCGTTCGTACAACTAAAGGTGTACGTCGTGACGACGGTCAGTATATCCGTTTTGACGAGAATGCTGCCGTAATTATTAGAGAGGATAAGACTCCTCGCGGTACTCGTATTTTTGGACCAGTAGCTCGTGAGCTGCGTGAGAAAGATTATATGAAAATACTTTCTCTTGCTCCGGAAGTACTTTAATGGAGGTGCAAGGATATGAGTAAAATGTTTGTTAAAACCGGTGATACCGTTATGGTTCTCAGCGGTAAGTCAAAGGGCGTTAAGGGCGAAGTAGTTGCTGTAAGTCCAAAAGAAGGCAAGGTTATCGTTAAGAAGGTTAATGTGGTTACAAAGCACGTTAAGCCTCGTAAGATGGGTGAGCCGGGCGGTCTTATTGAAACAGAATCAGCTCTTTATGCTTCAAAGGTTCAGTTAGTATGTCCTAAATGCGGCGAGGCAACTCGTGTTGGTCGTAAGGACGGAAACCGCGTTTGCAAGAAATGCGGCAACGAGTTTTAAGAAAGGGAGGAACATAACAAATGGCAGCAGCTTTAAAGGAAACTTATAAGAGCGAGATTGCGCCTGCACTGATGAAAAAGTTTGAGTACAAATCTGTTATGCAAATCCCAAAGCTTGACAAGGTTGTAATCAACGTTGGTTGCGGTGAAGCTCGTGAAAATTCAAAGGTAGTAGACGCTATTATCAGAGACCTGCAGACAATTACAGGTCAGCGTCCGGTAGTATGTCGTGCTAAGAAGTCAGTAGCTAACTTCAAACTCCGTGAGGGTATGCCAATCGGTGTTAAGGTTACACTTCGCGGTGACAGAATGTATGAATTCCTTGAGAGATTTTTCAATCTCGCACTTCCAAGAGTTCGTGACTTCAGAGGTATTAATCCTAACTCATTTGACGGTCGTGGCAACTATGCTATGGGTGTTAAGGAGCAGTTAATTTTCCCTGAAATCGAATATGATAAGATTGATACCGTTCGTGGTATGGATATCATTATGGTAACAACAGCAAACACAGACGAAGAGGCTCGTGAGTTATTAAAGCTTATGGGTGCTCCATTTGCAGAGTAAGGAGGGATTATCGTGGCAAAGACATCTATGAAAGTTAAGGCAGCTAAGCCTGCTAAGTATTCAACAAGAGCTTATAACAGATGCAAAATCTGCGGTAGACCTCACGCTTACCTTCGTAAGTACGGCGTTTGCAGAATTTGCTTCAGAGAGCTTGCTCATAAGGGCGAAATCCCTGGTGTAAAGAAATCATCTTGGTAAGAATCGAGAATTGCTAATCTAATAAGGAGGAAATATCAATGCATATTACAGATCCAATCGCTGATATGCTTACAAGAATTCGTAACGCAAATTCAGCAAAGCACGATACAGTAGATATTCCTGCGTCAAACATGAAGAAGGCAATCGCTCAGATTCTTGTTGATGAAGGTTATATCAAAAATTTCAAAGTAGTAGAAGACGGCAAGCAGGGTGTTATTCGTGTAACCCTTAAGTACGGCGAGGGTAAGAGCCAGGTTATCACCGGTCTCCGCCGTGTATCAAAGCCAGGTCTTCGTATGTATTCAAATGTTGAGGATATGCCTAAGGTAATGAAGGGACTTGGTATTGCTATCATCTCTACTTCAAAGGGCGTTATGACAGACAGAGAAGCTCGCAAACAAAATGTTGGTGGCGAAGTTTTAGCATTCATTTGGTAAGGAGGTACAGTCAGGATGTCAAGAATTGGTTTAAAACCTATTACAATTCCTGCTGGTGTTGATGTAACAATCGACAATAACACTGTTACCGTTAAGGGTCCGAATGGTACTCTTTCAATGGATGCTCATCCAAATATGGCTATCAGTGTTGAAGGCAGCGAAATCATCGTTAGCAGACCTAACGATCAGAAAGAAAACAGATCACTTCATGGTTTAACCCGTACATTAGTTGCTAATATGGTAACAGGTGTAACAGAGGGCTTTAAGAAAAACCTTGAGGTTAACGGTGTTGGTTACAGAGTTCAGATGCAGGGCAATTCACTTGTAATGAACCTCGGTTTCTCACATCAGGTTATTATGGAAGCTCCTGAAGGCATTAAGGTTGAATGCCCATCAGCTAACGCTATTGTGATCAGCGGTGCGGATAAGCAGAAGGTTGGTCAGTTCGCAGCTCAGGTTCGCGAAAAGAGACCACCGGAGCCTTACAAGGGCAAGGGCATCAAGTATGCTGAAGAGCATATTCGCCGTAAAGAAGGAAAAGCAGGTAAGAAATAAGGGAAGGAGTGAAATACTATGGTTTCAAGACAGGATGCCAATAAGGCAAGACAGAAGCGCCACACAAGAGTTCGTGGTAAAATCAGCGGTACTGCTGAATGTCCAAGACTTAACGTATATCGCTCTCTCAGCAATATTTACGTGCAGTTGATTGATGATGTTGCAGGTGTTACAATCGCTTCAGCATCAACAGTTGAAAAGGACTTCGCACAGTATGGCGGAAATATCGAGGCAGCTAAGGCTGTCGGTAAGACATTAGCAGACAGAGCCAAGGCAAAGGGCATTGAAGAATGCGTATTTGACCGCGGCGGTTACGTATATCACGGTCGTGTGGCAGCAGTTGCTGACGGCGCTCGTGAAGGCGGACTGAAGTTCTAACGAAGGAGGGTAATTTTTATGGCAAAGATTGACGTATCTTCAATGGAACTTGAAGAAAGAGTAGTAGCTATCAACCGTGTATCTAAGACTGTAAAGGGTGGTAGAATTTTCAAATTCTCAGCTCTTGTAGTTGTTGGTGACGGCAATGGTCTTGTAGGTTTCGGTATCGGTAAGTCCGGCGAGGTTCCGGATGCTATCCGTAAGGGAATCGAAGACGCAAAGAAAAATGTAGTTAAGGTTGCTCTTAGAGGTACAACAATTCCTCACGAGATTAAGGGTAAGTTCGGTGCCGGCGAAGTTTTACTTATGCCTGCTCCAAAGGGTACCGGTGTTATCGCTGGTGGTCCTGTTCGTGCCGTTGTTGAAACAGTTGGTATCAAGGACATCAGAACAAAGGCTATCCGTTCAAACAATCCTTACAACGTAGTAAGAGCAGCTATCAATGGTTTAAGTCAGCTTCGCACTGCTGACGAGGTTGCTGCAATCCGCGGCAAGTCAACCAAGGAAATTTTAGGTTAAGGAGGGTGGAACAATGGCAGATATTAAAATCAAGCTCACAAAGAGCTTAATTGGCAGCAAAGCAGACCAGATTGCCACCGCCCACTCACTTGGTCTTCGTAAAATCGGCAACGTAACAGTTCAGCCGGACAACGCACAGACACAGGGTAAGCTCGCTAAGATTGCTCATCTTGTAACTGTTGTAGAAGAATAAGGGGAGGTGCAGATATGAAATTACATGAACTTTCTCCTGCAGAGGGCTCTAAAAAGAGCGTAAAGAGAATAGGCAGAGGTACTGCTTCAGGTCAGGGTAAGACTGCCGGTAAGGGTCAGAAGGGTCAGAAGTCCCGTTCAGGCTACAGCAGACGTCCTGGTTTCGAGGGTGGTCAGATGCCGCTTCAGAGACGAGTTCCTAAGAGAGGATTTAACAACATCTTCGCTACTGAATATGCAGTTGTAAATGTTTCAACTCTTAATGACAGATTTGAAGACGGTGCAACAGTAGATGCACAGAGCCTTGTTGAAGCAGGTGTTATCAAAAAGACACTTGACGGAATTAAGGTTCTCGGCAAAGGCGAAATCACAAAGGCTCTTACCGTTAAGGTAACTGCTATCAGTGAGTCAGCTAAGGCTAAGATTGAAGCTGCAGGTGGCAAGGTGGAGGTGCTCTAAATGATTAAAACCATCGTAAATGCCTGGAAGGTAGCAGAGATTCGTAAGAAGCTGTTATTTACAGCATTTATCATTCTCGTTTTTAGAATCGGTTCAGTCATTCCGGTACCATTTCTCAACATTGTTGATGAAATCAGTGTCGGCAAGGGAAACACAATCCTCACATATTTAAGCTTGATGACAGGTAGCGCATTCACATACGGAACGATTTTCGCTATGTCAATCACACCTTACATCAATGCATCAATTATTATGCAGCTTTTAGCAGTTGCAATTCCTGCACTTGAAAGATTGCAGAAGGAAGGCGAAGAGGGCAGAAAGAAGATTGCTTCTATCACTCGTTTTGTAACAGTAGGTCTTGGTATTCTTCAGTCACTTGCTTATTTCTTCTATCTTCGTGCAAATAATTATCTTATGATGGATGCTAACGGCGATGCTTTCACAGGCTTTGCAGCAGTGTTCCAGGCAGTCGTTATCATCGCAGTGTTAACAGCAGGCACAGCTGTTATTATGTGGCTCGGTGAGCAGATTACCATCAGCGGTATCGGTAACGGTATTTCCATTATCCTTTTCGCTGGTATCGTATCAAGATTCCCGACTCTCATTAAGCAGCTCTTCCAGTATCTGGATACAGGTCGTGTTGTTTACAGATTTCTTGTTCCATTAGTAATCGTTGTATTCGTACTGATGATTGCTTATATCGTATTTATGGACAATTCAGAGAGAAGGCTTCCAATCAGCTACGCTAAGCGTGTAGTCGGAAGAAAGATGATGGGCGGTCAATCAACACATATGCCTATTAAGGTTAATATGTCAGGCGTTCTTCCTGTAATCTTTGCTTCATCAATCCTTTCTCTCCCTGCAACAGTGCAGATGTTTATTTCAAGTGATAAGTATAAGGATACCTTCTGGGAGAAATTCTTTGATGCATTCCAGGGTGATTCTTGGGTATATGCAATTTTATACTTCCTGCTTATCATCTTCTTTGCTTATTTCTACAGTACAATTCAGTACAACCCGATTGAAATGGCAAACAACCTGAGAAAGAACAATGGTGCTATTCCGGGTATCCGCCCGGGTAAGCCGACATCTGATTATATTTTAAGAGTATTATCAAGATTAACACTTATCGGTGCATTGATGCTTTCTGTAATCGCACTGTTCCCAATCGTTTACTCACTTATCTGTGATCTCGCAATTCCTCCTCTTACAGAGGGCGGCGAAGATGGCGGTATGACAATTTCACTGGGTGGTACATCACTTATCATTATGTGCGGTGTAGCTCTTGAAACGGTTCGTCAGCTTGAATCACAGATGATGATGCGTCATTATAAGGGCTTCCTTGACTAATATATAAGGAGTATTAATTATGAAACTTATTCTTCTCGGTGCTCCGGGTGCCGGCAAAGGTACTCAGGCAGAAAAGATTGTTGATAAATTCGGTATCCCTGCAATTTCAACAGGCAACATTCTCCGTGCCGCTGTTAAAGACGGCACAGAGATGGGTCTTAAGGCTAAATCCTTTATGGATGCAGGTCAGTTAGTACCTGATGAGGTTGTTATCGGTATTATCAAGGACAGACTTAAAGAAAAAGATTGTGAAAACGGCTTTATTCTTGATGGTTTTCCAAGAACGATTCCTCAGGCTCAGGCTCTTGAGGATGCAGGTATTGAGATTGACAAGGTTGTTGATATTGAAGTTCCTGATGAGAAAATCACCAAAAGAATGAGCGGTCGCCGTGTTTGTGCAAAGTGTGCAAATTCATATCACCTTGAGTACAAAAAGCCTCAGGTTGAAGGTGTTTGCGATGCTTGCGGCGGCGAATTAATTCAGCGTAAGGACGATGCTCCCGAAACAGTACAGGCAAGACTTGTAGAGTATCACGAAATGACAGAGCCTTTGAAGGATTTCTATCAGAATCTTGGTAAGCTTGTAATTGTTGAAGGACAGGAGGAGGTTGCTGATACAACTGCTCTCGTCTTTAAGGCATTGGAGGATTAACATGATAGTGCTTAAGAGTAGCCGTGAATTGGAGCTTATGAAAGAGGCTTGTCAGATTTCGGCTGAAGCATTAATGGTAGCAGGTGAGGCTGTAAAGCCGGGTGTTTCAACAAAAGAGATTGATGAAATTGCCTATAAGTTCATAAAAAAGTGCGGTGCAACACCTAACTTTTTAAACTATGGCGGATTTCCTGCTACCGCATGTATATCTATAAATGATGAAGTTATCCACGGTATCCCAAGTGCTGACAGAATAATCCGTGAGGGTGACATTGTCAGCATTGATTTGGGTGCTGCAAAAAACGGATATAACGGCGACAATGCTGCTACATTTGCTGCAGGGACTTGCTCTCCCGAGGCAAAGCGGCTGATGGATACTACCCGTGAAAGCCTTTATAAAGGTATTGAACAGGCAGTTCCCGGCAACAGAATCGGCGATATATCAAATGCAGTCCAGACATACTGTGAGGAGCGTGGGTATGGTGTTGTTCGTGACTATGTCGGTCACGGTGTAGGCACCAAGCTTCATGAAGAACCAAGCGTACCAAACTTCGGTCACGCAGGTCGTGGTATCAGACTGTTACCCGGAATGACATTGGCAATTGAACCAATGATAAATCTGGGAACCTATAAGGTTAAACAACTTTCAGACGGCTGGACAGTTAAAACTGCTGACGGCAAGCTGGCTGCTCATTTTGAGCATACAATTGCAATCACATCTAACGGACCGGTTATTTTAACGAAAGTTTAAAATCAATTGCTGGCGATTACGCCGTAATGTGATTCCAGTTAAATGAATAACATCAATCGTAATGAATTATTAGCGAGGTATAAGATGTCAAAGTCAGATATGATAGAAGTTGAGGGTACAGTGGTTGAGGTTTTACCAAACACTACTTTCAAGGTAACTCTTCAAAATGACCACATTATTATTGCCCACATCAGCGGAAAACTGCGTATGAACAACATCCGCATTCTTCCCGGTGACAAGGTAACAATTGAGATGTCACCATATGACCTTACAAAGGGTCGTATTATTTGGCGCTCAAAGTAAATATTTAGGAGGATATTCAAAATGAAAGTTAGACCTTCTGTAAAGAAAATTTGCGAAAAGTGCAAAGTAATTAAGCGCAATGGAAAAGTAATGGTTATCTGTGAAAATCCAAAGCACAAACAGCGTCAGGGCTAATCCTGAACTAATAATCGGAGGTAAACTGTAAAATGGCACGTATTTCAGGTGTTGACTTACCTAATGACAAGAGAGTAGAAATCGGCCTTACCTACATTTATGGTATCGGTCTTACTACTTCAAAGAAAATAATTGCTGAAACAGGTATCGATGCTGATACTCGTTGCAGAGATTTAACAGAAGAAGATGTTAAAAAGCTCAGCGATTACATCACCAACAACCTCACAGTTGAGGGTGACCTTCGCAGAGATACAGCTTTTGACATCAAAAGACTTATCGAAATTGGTTGCTATCGCGGTGTAAGACACAGAAAGGGTCTCCCTGTAAGAGGTCAGACTTCTAAGAACAATGCTCGTACACGCAAGGGTCCTAAGAAGACTATAGCAAATAAGAAGAAATAAGTAGGAGGATACAAGTATGGCTACTAAAAAGACCACTGGCTCACGTAAGCGTCGTGAGAAAAAGAATATTGAGCGTGGTGCTGCCCATATCCAATCAACCTTCAACAACACAATCGTTACTATTACCGATGTAAACGGTAATGCAGTGTCTTGGGCATCTGCAGGTGAGATGGGCTTCAGAGGCTCAAGAAAGTCTACACCTTTCGCAGCTGCTACTGCTGCTGAAACTGCTGCAAAGACTGCTGTTGATTGTGGTATGAAGACTGTTGAGGTTTATGTAAAAGGACCTGGTGCCGGTCGTGAATCCGCTATCAGAGCTTTACAGACTGCAGGCTTAGACGTAAGTCTTATTAAAGATGTTACTCCTATCCCACACAATGGCTGTCGTCCACCAAAAAGACGTCGCGTATAGTATAATTGGAGGTTACTTGATATGGCAAGATATACAGGACCTGCTTGTAAGCTCTGCCGCCGTGAGGGCAAAAAGCTCTTCTTAAAGGGTGACAGATGTTACACAAGCAAATGTGCAATAGAGCGTCGTTCATACGCTCCCGGTCAGCATGGACAAAATAGAAAGAAGACTTCTGAATACGGTCTTCAGCTTCGTGCAAAGCAGTCTGCTCGTCGTTACTACGGTATCAATGAGGGACAATTCCACAAATATTTCTTAATGGCAGAGCGTAAGGCTGGCGTTACAGGTTCAAACCTTCTCCAGATTTGTGAAAGCCGTTTGGATAATGTTGTTTACACTGCAGGCTTTGCAAGCTCAAGAGCTCAGGCTCGTCAGCTTGTTAACCATGCTCATTTCACTGTTAACGGAACAAAGGTTGATATTCCTTCATATCTCCTTAAAGCAGGTGACGTTGTTGCTGTTAAAGAAACAAGCAAGTCAACTGACGAGTTCAAGACTCTCGTTGAGTCAAACGCAACTCGCAACATTCCGCAGTGGGTTGATGTAAACAAGGATGCTATGGAAGCAAAGGTTGTTAAGCTCCCTGAAAGAGAAGAGATTGCAACTCCTGTTGAAGAGCATTTAATCGTTGAGTTCTACTCTAAATAATAGCAATTAGCTACTATTTAGCGAAAACAAAATACAAATTTTAGGAGGCTTTTAAATGATAGAAATTGATAAGCCTAAAATCGAGATTGTAGATGTATCTACTGTTGGAAGCAGAAGCACAGGCAGATTCATCGTTGAGCCCCTCGAAAGAGGTTTCGGCACAACACTTGGTAATGGTATGAGAAGAGTTCTTCTTTCATCATTACCCGGATATGCGCTTACTTCCGTTAAGATTGATGGTGTTTTACACGAGTTTTCAACCATTCCTCATGTTAAAGAGGATGTTACTGAAATCGTTCTTAACCTTAAGAATGTAATTCTTAAAATTCACGATGAAAATCCGAAGGCCTTATATATTGAGGCTAACGGTGAAGGTGAAATCACCGCAGGTGATATTAAGCACGATGCAGATGTTGAAATTCTTAACCCTGAACTCCACATCGCTTATCTTGATGCAGGTGCCAGTGTTACAATGGAGCTTACCGCTGACAATGGCAGAGGCTATGTTCCTTGTGATAGAAACAAGCAGCTTATGGATTTACCTATCGGTACAATCGCTATTGACTCTATCTATACACCGGTTCTCAAGGTTAACTACACTGTTGAAAACACCCGTGTTGGTCAGCAGACCGATCTTGACAAGCTTATTCTCGATATTGAAACAGACGGTACTATTCCGGCTGATGAAGCAGCTTCACTGGCTGCTAAGATTCTCAATGACCACTTAATGCTCTTTGTTGACCTTTCTGAAGAAATTGGAAATCAGGACATTATGGTTGAGAAGGATGACGATAGCAAGGAAAAGGTTCTTGAAATGACTATTGAAGAGCTTGACCTTTCCGTTCGTTCCTTCAACTGCTTGAAGAGAGCAGGCATTAATACAGTAGAAGATTTAATCGGTAAATCAGAAGAAGATATGATGAAAGTCAGAAATCTCGGACGTAAGTCCTTAGATGAGGTTGTTGCAAAGCTCGGCTCATTAGGTTTCGGACTTAGTCAGGAAGAGGACTAAAGGAGGGAATTTCAATGCCAGGTAGCAGAAAGCTGGGTCGCCCAACTGATCACAGAAGGGCTATGCTCAGAGGTATGGTTACTTATCTTTTAGAAAACGGCAAGATTGAAACAACCGTTACAAGAGCAAAGGAAGTTCGTGCAATGGCTGAGAAAATGATTACTCTCGGCAAAAACGACACACTTCATTCAAGAAGACAGGCACTTTCTTATGTAACTAAGGAAGATGTTGTTAAAAAGCTTTTTGATGAGATTGCTCCTAAATATGCAGATAGAAACGGTGGTTACTGCCGTATTATCAAAACAGGTCCCCGTCGCGGTGACGCTGCAGAGATGTGTATCATCGAGCTTGTTTAAGATAATAGCTGAACTGAATATAAAGGACTTGGTGAAAACCGGGTCCTTTTTTCTTTATTATAATGTTTGACAAATTCTTTATTTAGTGTTATAGTGTGAATAATGAGGTAAACAATTATGACTATTTTTAACTGCCAGATGAATAGAGCAAATCACTCTATGCGAGATTATCGTATGGATTTCATTTGCTGCGTTCATCTTCGGTAGTGTTGGATAATATTATATTTTAAAATTATCTTTAACCACTGATGTTCGCATCAGTGGTATTTTTATTTTTGGGGTGTGTTATATGAATATCAGATTAATGACTATAGCTGACTATGAAAAGGTCTATTCAGTTTGGACTTCATCAAAGGGAATGGGTCTTAATAATCTTGATGACAGCAAAGAGGGCATAAGTAAATTTTTAGAAAGAAATCCTCAGACGTGCTTTGTTGCTGAAACGGACAGTAAAATTGTTGGAGCAATCTTGATAGGAAATGACGGCAGACGAGGCTATATTTACCATACTGCTGTGCTTGACAAATGTCAAAAACAGGGAATAGGCAAAGCACTTGTTGAAGCAGGCATAAATGCTTTAAAAGAAATCGGCATAAATAAGGTTGCTTTAGTTGTGTTTGATAAAAATATTTCGGGTAATTTGTTTTGGGAAAAGCTTGGCTTTGCTATGAGAACAGATTTAGTTTACAGAGATTATCAAATAAATACTTTTGACAGAATGGACACATAGGGAGTAGCGGATTATGAAATATAATTTAAGAAAATGCTCATTTGATGATATTGATTTTATATTTGAATTAAAGAAGCTTTGCTTAAAATGGTATATTGAAATTGTATATGGCTGGAATGATGAAAGTCAGTATAATAAAACAAGAAACGAGCTGAATCGCAATATTGAGCATATGAAAATAATTTACATTGATGATATGGCTGTGGGTGTTACTACATTCTCAGAGGAAGACGACAGTTATCGTGTAGGGCTGACTATGATACACCCCGAATATCAGAATAAGGGTATTGGCAGTGCCGTGATTCAGGATTATATAAACCTTGCCGAGAAAGATAATAAAAGAATCATTATAAAAACATACAAAGATAATCCTGCAAAAAATCTGTATAAGCGACTTGGCTTTAAGGTTTATCATGAGGATAGCACACATATACACTTGGAAATAAGAAAGGAATGAGGAAAATGAAATTGGTCATTATTATCGGCAATGGTGCGGTAGGCAAGATGACCGTTGGGCAGGAGCTTTCAAAAATAACAGGCTTAAGGCTGTTTCACAACCATATGTCCATTGAGCCGATTATAGATATTTTCGGTGAATATAACGGCGATATTGTGCGAAAGTTCCGGGAGCTGGTGTTCGCTGAGTTTTCCAAAACGGATAAATACGGCTTAATTTTCACCTACATCTGGGCATTTGATGTGCAGAGTGATTGGGATTATATGGAGCATCTGCGTGAGATCTTTAAGGGTGCAGACATTTATTATGCCGAGCTTGTTGCACCGCAAAAAGTCCGACTGCAGCGCAATACAACGGAAAACAGGCTGAAGCACAAGCCGTCCAAAAGAAATCTTGAATGGTCAAATGAAATGATTATTGAGTCGGATTTGGAAAACCGACTTGAAAGCTATGATGGTGAAGTGACGTACGAAAATTATATAAAGATTGACAACACAAATCTTTCAGCAGCAGAAACAGCAAAAATGATTAGGGACAGGTTTGGATTATAATTAAAAGGCAGTAAAAAAGGACCGATGCACACTGTGTACATCGGTCCTCCATTTATTGTCAATTATCTTCTGTTGAAGTTTCTTCTTGGCTTTCTTGGTGTATCATCAATTTCATTTTCAGGTGTCATACCCTCAAGCTCGATGAGTGCATCTCTTCTTGAAAGATTAATTCTGCCCTGATCATCAATCTCAATACATTTAACGATGATGGAGTCGCCTACATTAACAACATCTTCAACCTGCTCCGTTCTCTTGACATCCAGTCTTGAAATGTGAACAAGTCCCTCTTTGCCAGGAGCAATCTCAACGAATGCACCAAAGTTCATAATGCGTGTAACGATACCGTTGTAGAATGAGCCAACCTCAGGGTCGGTAGCGATAAGCTTAACAATGTTAACAGCACCCTCGCATTTCTCAGCATCCACACCGCTGATGAACACTCTGCCGTCCTCTTCAATGTTAATCTTAACATCATAGTCTGCCTGAATTTCCTGAATAACCTTGCCGCCCTTGCCGATAACATCACCAATCTTTTCAGGATTGATTGTAAGCGTGTACATCTTAGGTGCATACTTGGAAAGCTCTTTTCTCGGCTCGCTGATAACAGGGAGCATAACCTCGTCAAGGATATAATCTCTTGCAGCGTGTGTTTTTGCAAATGCTTCCTTAATGATTTCAGGAGTTAAGCCGTGAACCTTAAGGTCCATCTGAATAGCCGTGATACCCTTCTTGGTACCTGCTACCTTGAAGTCCATATCGCCGTAGAAATCTTCAAGACCCTGAATATCAACCATTGTCATAAAGTCGCCGTAAACGCCCTCATCACCTGTGATAAGACCGCAGCTGATACCTGCAACAGGAGCTTTAATCGGAACGCCTGCAGCCATAAGTGAAAGTGTTGAGCCGCAGATTGAGCCCTGTGAGGTTGAGCCGTTTGAGGAAAGAACCTCAGATACAACTCTGATTGCATATGGGAACTCGTCAACGCTTGGAAGAACAGGAACAAGTGCCTTTTCTGCAAGTGCACCGTGACCGATTTCACGTCTGCCCGGACCTCTTGATGGCTTTGTTTCGCCGACAGAGTATGACGGGAAGTTGTAGTGGTGGATATATCTCTTTTCAGTCTGCTCGTCAAGTCCGTCAAGAAGCTGAGCATCGTTCATAGGACCGAGTGTTGTAACGGAAAGCACCTGAGTCTGACCTCTGGTGAAAAGACCTGAGCCGTGAACTCTTGCAAGCAAATCAACCTCAGCATTAAGAGGACGGATTTCGTCAATGCCTCTGCCGTCAACTCTCTTATGCTCGTCCTTGAGCCATGCACGAACAACGTGCTTCTGAACAAGGTACATAATTTCATCAAGCTTGGCTTCGCAGCCCTCAAAACGCTCGTCGAATTTCTCGTGAACAGCCTCGTAGATAGGAAGGAGCGCCTCATCACGAACAAGCTTGTCGTCTGTGTCAAGTGCCTTCTTAACATCCTCAATGCAGAATGCTTCAATTTCAGCCATAATTTCAGGATCGGGATCGCTTGACTCATAAGCAAACTTAGGCTTGCCGATTTCATCAACAATGCCCTGAATGAACTTAACAATCTTCTTGTTCTCTTCATGACCTGCCATAATTGCATTGAACATTGTATCGTCATCAATTTCGTTACCGCCTGCCTCAATCATAGCAACGAGGTCAGCAGTTGATGCAACTGTCAGTGTAAGGTCTGTCTTTTCTCTCTGCTCAAGTGTTGGGTTGATTACGATTTCACCGTCAACAAGACCTACATTAACAGATGAGATAGGACCATCCCAAGGAATGTCTGAAATTGCGATAGCTGCTGATACGCCGATAGCTGCTGTGATTTCAGGTGAGCAGTCAGGGTCAACAGACATAACGGTTGCAACGACTGAGCAGTCATTTCTTAAATCCTTAGGGAAAAGCGGTCTGATCGGACGGTCAATACAGCGTGATGTGAGTATTGCCTTTTCGCTTGCTCTGCCCTCACGGCGGAGGAAGGAGCCCGGGATTCTGCCTACAGAATACATTTTCTCCTCATAGTCTACTGAAAGAGGGAAGAAATCAACGCCCTCTCTCGGCTTAGCTGAAGCTGTAACATTACAGAGTACTTCAGTTTCACCGTAACGTGCCAGGATGGAAGCGTTAGCAAGTCCTGCCATTTTACCGGTTTCAAGTGTAAGCTTTCTGCCGGCAAGCTCGGTTTCCCAAACCTTGAAGTTTTTGAAAAACATAGTTTTTACCTCTCAAAATTTATTTAATCAAGGAGGTGCAATAGTAATAAATTCAGCATACAAAACAGATTTTGTGTGTTCAATTTACTACTATTGTCTGCCCCTCCTTTAATTAGAAAAAGTAAACGAGGCAAGCACTGAAAAACAATGCTTGCCTATTTGACAAATTATCTGTCAAGAGTATCACGGATACCTAACTTCTTGATAAGAGCACGGTATCTTTCGATGTTCTTATTATAAAGGTATACAAGAAGATTTCTTCTGTGACCTACCATCTTTAAAAGACCGCGGCGTGAGTGGTGGTCCTTTTTATGCACCTTAAGATGCTCGGTAAGCTCGTTGATTCTTGTTGTAAGAACAGCAACCTGTACCTCAGGAGAACCTGTATCACCCTCGTGAGTAGCGTATTCCTTCATAATAGCCTGCTTTTCAGCCTGTGTCATAATTTCACCTCATTAAAAATTTATTTGCCGAAATCGAAAAACTCAGTAAAGGGATAGGTGATTCCTTATAAAAGGCTTGTACCCATAACCGTGTAGTTCGTTACAGCGAGTTGATTATATCACAGTTAATATAAATTGTAAAGTATTTATTTTATGATTTATATTATTTAACTATATTATAAGCAGTGATTAGCTTAAAATGCAAATTTATACATAATATGGATTTGGTTTAAAGAGAATTACAAAAATATCAATTAACCAACCGATACCGAAAATGCCGGCTGTTAACAGATACAGTATTCCCATTCCGATTTTTCCTTCGTAAAATTTGTGAATACCCAACGGACCGAGGAATAAGCAAAGGAAAAATGCTACCCATTTGTTTTTAGGCTTTCCTCCGCCCACAATATTTGTGTTGACATTAGAGTTGGCGTTCGTATTGTTGATTACCACATTCGGCTGTTCCTGAGCCACGGTTTCAACCTGACGACCACACTTAGTACAAATTACTGCATCAGCAGGGATTTGCGCACCGCAATGCTTGCAGAATTTAGTTTCCTGTTCCATAAAAAAATCTCCTTTTTTCTTATAACCAAATGGTTATATTTTTTAAAAGTATAACATAATTATGTTAAGGTGTCAATAACCGAATGGTTATAATGCGGAGGTGATATTGTGGCGTTCTATAAAAGAATAAGAGATTTACGTGAGGATAACGATAAAACACAGACGGAAATTGCAGATTATCTTGGCATGAAACAGCCGCAGTATTACCGATACGAAAACGGCTCAAGGGATATTCCATCAGATATTTTAATTAAGCTTGCTGATTTTTACGGCGTTTCTGTCGATTATATATTGGGCAGAACAAATAATCCCAAGCTGTATAAATAGCTTTCTTTGTTTGATATTGCAATATTTTCAAAAAAATATTGACTTTGACATTATATTATGTTATCTTATTTAAGCCGCATATTATGGGTTTAAGTCATTTTTGCACCCATCGTAGCGAGACTTATGTAAGGAGATATAACTATAATGTACGCTGTTATCGTAACCGGTGGTAAGCAGTATAAGGTTGCTGAGGGTGACGTTCTCTACATCGAAAAGCTTAATGCTGAGGCTGAAGAGAAGATTACTTTCGATACAGTTCTTGCAGTTGGTACTGAGGATGGTATTAAGGTTGCTAAGGATTGTGCAAATGCAACTGTTGACGCTACTGTTCTTAAGAACGGCAAGGGCAAGAAAATCACTGTTTTCACCTACAAGCCAAAGAAGGACGAGAAACGCAAGAAGGGTCATCGTCAGCCATACACAAAGGTTGAGATTACCAAGATCAATGCGTAATGATTAACATTGAATTTTATCGTGGCATTAACGGATTATGCGGCTTTGAGGCACAGGGTCATTCCATGGCGGCTGATGCAGGAGAGGACATTATCTGTGCATTTGTATCAAGTGCTTGCCTTATGACAGCCAATACTGTCACCGAGGTGCTTGGGCTTGATGCCGATGCAAGAGCAGAGGATGGCTTTTTAAAGCTTATGATTTTACAGGATGCCACACCCGCACAGGATATTCTTAACGGACTTAAGCTCCACTTGACAGAGCTTGCAAAGGATTATCCTGATAATATTAAAGTGATTTATCGGAGGTGTAATAATGCTTAAGTTAGATTTACAGCTTTTCGCTCATAAGAAAGGTATGGGTTCTACAAAGAACGGTCGTGATTCAGAGTCAAAGCGTCTTGGCGCAAAGAGAGCTGACGGTCAGTTTGTTCTTGCAGGCAATATCCTTTACCGCCAGAGAGGCACTCATATTCACCCTGGCAATAATGTCGGCATCGGTAAGGACGATACTCTTTTTGCTCTTATTGACGGCACTGTTAAGTTTGAGAGAATGGGTAAGGACAGAAAAAAGGTTTCTGTTTATCCTGTTGAGCAGTAATAGAATAATGAAGTTAAGCACGGTTTCTGTTTTGAAATCGTGCTTTTTTTTATTTTCTTTCGGGATTATCTGTCTGACCTAACAGATAGTCGATGCTGACATTGTGTATTTTTGAAAGCTTAATCAATATTTCGGGTGTCAGAGTTCTTTGACCGTTTTCATAATATGAGTATGCCCTTTGGCTTATGCCAAGCATTTTGGCTAAGCTGCTTTGGGTCAGGTCATTATCTTCTCGCAGATCACGGATGTTTTTATATATCAAATCAATCACCATTAGAATTATATGAAAGAACAAACTGTTCTATTGACATATAGAACAAATTGTTCTATAATCAGTGTGCAGAATACATTTGTTACAGGTGTTTTTATGAGAAGAGTTTTATGCATTTTATTGTCGCTTATAATAGCTTTATCTGCCGCTTTCGGACCTGTCAGCCCGGCTGCTGCCAAATCGGATGACAGTAAAATAATTGTACCCCCGCAAAATGATTATATCCCTCGGATTGTGCAGTATGTATTTGGTTATAATGCAAGAACGCCATTAGGCTTTGCTTACGTCGGCACTGAGGGTATGAATTCAAATAATTGTGCTGCAAATTATGATGTTTATTTGCTCCCCGTTGTTGATTTGGGATTAACAGCAGGAGACATCCTTATTTGCCGCAATGATAAGCAAGGGTGGTCTGATGGCTGGCTATACAATATATATTTGTTTGATGAAAATATGAAATTCCTGAATAAAGAAAGTAATTATACAGCAAGAGGTATTCCCCGCAACATAGAGCTTACTGAAGATGTTGGCTTTATAGGAATGAAGGTGATTTTCGGCGGATACGGAAATAACCTCGCTTTTGATAAATCAGATATTCCGATTGAAGAATTTGAAATTTATAAAAATACTGTCAGTGCCGAGAATGCTGTTGATTATATTTCTCTTTGGAATGATATGATTAACTATGATGAAAGCTTTAATATAAGGCAAAAAATGTTTGGTCATAACGTTGAATGGGATTATACGATAACAGACAACTGCTCTAATTCGTTATCTCACAGGCTTGAATACTATGATATTTATGATATTGATTTATATAAAACCTCAGATGGAAAATATATAGCGGCACACGATTCAGCCTATGGCTTTTCCAATATGACATTTTCAGAAATAAAGCAACGCTATCCTGACATAATGACCTTTGAAGAGGTTCTGGAATACTCAAAAACAAATAATAAAACGATATTTATATCAACCAGCAACAGCGAAATAAGAAAAATCATCGAAGACTGTAATATGACAGACAATGTGCATTATGAAAAGGCGTTTGACATAAAAGCACCGCAGCAGAATCAGGGCAATAACGGTCATTCGGTTGTTCAGTGGTCCTGTATTGATTCAAGGCATTTTAATAAAACCTATATTCAGGACTGGCAGAAGCTATATAACTCGGTGTCGCTTTGCACAGGCGGTTATTCAAGCGTAGAGTATTTCACTGATGAACAGATTGATTGGTGCATTGATAAGGGTGTTGAGCTTGGCTTTGCATTTTTCGGAGGAGTGGTTGGGGATTACCGAAGCAACAGCTTATCGGTTACGGCACCATACCATTTTTTTAAAACACATAATAAAAGTGTAATGAATAAGCTAAGCTACTTTATGGTTGATAATGAGGAATACAGTGAGCTTCTTATTAAAGCTGCCTGCAGATATGCATATGGTATGAACTGCGATGTTTATGACCGGACTCCGGATTTAACGGATTTTAAAATAAGCACGGTATCATTATCTCTTGAAAGCAGCATAACCATGAATTTCAAGGTATTCAAAAGTGCAGCAGCAGATTTTGAAAAGCCTTATATGGTTTTTAATTGTCGGGGTGATGAATTAATTGTTACAGATTATACAGAACAGGGTGAATACTATGTATTTTCATATCCAAGTATTTCGCCGCAGCTTATGAATGACGATGTTGCGGCTGTTCTTCACGCAACGCACAATGGTATAGATTATGCAAGTCCTGAAAAGGTAATGAGTGTTCGCACCTATGCATACACAATGCTTGGCAGGTGTAATTCTGACAACTATGCACGGCTTGGCACGCTGCTTGTTGATTTGCTCAACTATGGTGCTGCTGCACAAAAATATACAAACTATCAGACAGATACTCCTGTTAATGCGGATTTGACGGATGAACAGAAATCATGGGGGACAAATACGGAGACGATATTTGAAAATATAAGGGATTATAACTATAAAACTGTTGAAAATCCTTTGTCAGTATGGACAGGCGCAGGCTTGGTTCTTAATAATTCCGTAATGGTCAGAGTAAAGTTTTCTGCCGAAAACATTGAAAATAAGACAGTCAGAATAACCTGCGGCAAAGGTGAGTTTACATATTCCATGGAGGATTTTATTCACAATAAAGACGGTAGTTATTATGTTTATTGTGATGAGATATTCGCTGATGAAATGAGCGAAGAGATATTGTTGGCTGTTTATGATAACAATATTCAGTGCAGTAATACAATGCGTTTTAGTGTTGAATCATATGCAGGGCTTGTTCATGATAATTATGCCGGCAGTGAACTGGATGAATTAACAACAGCTATGATGCGTTACGGTAATTCTGCTAAGGCGTATGGTACACAAAATGATGAAAGGAGCATATAAAATGAAAGAGCTTTACACAAAACCACAGGCTGATATAGATGTATTTGCAGCAGTGGCTGTTATTACAACCAGCAGTTTGGACAGCGAAGACGATAAAAGAAAGCCTATTGAATTGCCCGATCTGTAAATTTATGAAATATGGCTGTCAAAGGGGCTGTCTCACGGAGGTGAGTCAGCCCCTTTTGATATATTATGATAAAATATTTATAAAAATATTGAGTGAATTGACCATAAAATAACAATATAAACAATTATTTCTTGCATTACAGGATAAAATAATATATAATTATATAGTCAAAAATTAATTGTTAAAAAATTAACTATCAAAAGAGAGGTAATTTTAATGGACGCTTTAAACAAAAAGACGATTGAAGACATTGACGTTAAGGGCAAAAGAGTTTTGGCTCGCTGTGATTTCAACGTTCCGCTTAAGGACGGAGAAATTACAAACGACAAGAGAATTGTTGCTGCTCTTCCTACTATTAAATATTTAATGGAAAACGGTGCAAGGGTTATTCTTTGCTCACATCTCGGCAGACCAAAGGGCGAGTACAAGCCTGAGTTCAGCCTTGCTCCTGTTGCTAAGAAGCTCAGCGAGTACCTTGGTGTTGAGGTTAAGCTTGCTGAGGATGCAGAGGTAGTCGGCGAAAATGCCAAGGCTATGGCTGCTGAGCTTAAGGACGGCGAGGTTATGCTCCTTGAGAACGTTCGTTACAGAAAAGAAGAAACAAAGAATGAAGAGAATTTCTCAAAAGAGCTTGCTTCACTTGCTGATATTTTTGTTAACGATGCTTTCGGTACTGCACACAGAGCACACTGCTCAACAACAGGTGTTGCTTCCTATTTACCTGCAGTTTGCGGTTATCTTATCCAGAAGGAAATCAAGTTTATGGGCGGTGCTCTTGCCGATCCTAAAAGACCGCTTGTTGCAATTCTCGGCGGTGCAAAGGTTTCAGACAAAATCGGTGTTATCTCCAACCTGATTGAAAAGTGCGACACAATCATCATCGGCGGCGGTATGGCTTATACCTTTATGAAATTCCTTGGTCACAACATCGGTGATTCTCTTCTTGAGGCTGACTGGGTTGAGAAGGCAGGCGAAATGATGAAGTCTGCTGAGGAGAAGGGCGTTAAGTTCCTTATCCCTGTTGATAACAAGGTTGGTAAGGAATATGACGAGAACACAGAGTCACAGATTGTGAACAGCGATGAAATTCCTGACGGCTGGATGGGTCTTGACATCGGTCCTAAGACACAGGAAATGTTTGCCGATGCAATCAAGGGCGCAGGCACTGTTATCTGGAACGGTCCTATGGGTGTTTCTGAGTGGGATAACTTTGCAGCAGGTACAATCTGCGTAGCCAAGGCTGTAGCAGAGAGCGGTTCAATCTCAGTTATCGGCGGCGGTGATTCAGTTGCTGCTGTTACAAAGCTCGGCTTTGCTGACAAGATGAGCCACATCTCAACTGGCGGCGGTGCTTCACTTGAATTCCTTGAGGGTAAGGATTTACCTGGTATTTGTGCACTTGCAGACAAAGACTAATTTCTGATAGTTTCTTTTGCCCTTATGCATTGTTAAAGAACAAAATCAACGAATCAAAACAAAAATAGATAAAAGAGGTATATAGAAATGAATAAAGATTTAAGAAAAGCAGTTATTGCAGGTAACTGGAAAATGAACAATACTCCTGCACAGACCACTGCACTTATCAATGAAATGAAGCCGCTTGTTGCGGATGCTGACTGCGACGTTGTTCTTTGCGTACCATTTGTTGATGTTCCTGCAGCAGTTGAGGCTGCTAAGGACTCAAACATCAAAATCGGTGCTGAGAATGTTCATTTCAAGGACAGCGGTGCTTACACAGGTGAGGTTTCAGCAGATATGCTCCTTGAGCTTGGTGTTGAGTATGTTGTTATCGGTCATAGTGAAAGAAGACAGTATTTCGGCGAAACAGATCAGACCGTTAACCTTCGCACACTTAAGGCTCTTGAAAAGGGACTTAAGCCAATCGTTTGTGTTGGTGAAACGCTTGAGCAGAGAGAGCTTGGCTACACAGAAACACTTTTAAAGTATCAGACAAAAATGGCTCTTACAAATGTTACTGCTGACCAGCTCAAAGATGTGATTATCGCTTATGAGCCTGTATGGGCTATCGGCACAGGTGTAACTGCTACTGCTGACCAGGCTGACGAGGGCAACGGATATGTTCGTCAGGCTATTGCTGAGGCTTATGGTGAGGATGCAGCTCAGGCTGTTACAATCCAGTACGGCGGTTCAATGAATGCTAAGAATGCGGACGAGCTTGTTTCCAAGGTGAACGTTGACGGCGGACTTATCGGCGGTGCTTCCCTTAAGGCTGAGGATTTCTCAATCATCGTTAAGGCTGCAAGCAAATAATAAATATCTAATATGGGTGGGATTTCCCACCCATTTAATTTGGAGGACATTATATTATGAAAAAACCTGTAGTACTTTGTATTATGGACGGTTTCGGCAAGAATGACAGCGATTACGGCAATGCTGTTACTGCCGCAAATAAAGTAAATCTTGACAGAATTATGGCTGAAAATCCATACACCTATATCGGTGCATCAGGCTTGAATGTCGGCTTGCCTGACGGTCAGATGGGTAATTCCGAGGTTGGTCATACCAATATCGGAGCAGGCAGAATTGTTTATCAGGAGCTTACAAGAATTACAAAGTCAATCGAAGACGGTGACTTTTTTGAAAACGAAGCATTAAAGACTGCTGTTCAGAATGCAATTGACAACGGCACATCCCTTCACCTTATGGGGCTTATGAGCAACGGCGGCGTTCATTCTCATAATTCACATATCTGGGCAATTGTTGAACTTGCTAAGAAAATGGGACTTGAAAAGGTTTATCTTCACTGCATTATGGATGGACGTGACGTTCCGCCGACCAGCGGCAAGGATTTTGTTGCAGAGGCTGTTGAAAAACTGAATGAAATCGGTGTGGGCAAGGTAGCTACTGTTGTGGGCAGATATTATGCTATGGACAGAGATAATAACTGGGACAGAGTTAAAAAGGCTTATGATGCACTTGTATTCGGTGAGGGTATCAAGGCTTCTGACCCTGTTAAAGCCATTGAGGAAAGCTATGAAAAGGTTGATGCTGACGGCAAAAATGTAACCGATGAGTTCATTGAGCCTACCGTATGCCTTGAAAATGAGGGCAGAATCGGTGCTAAGGACAGCGTTGTATTCTTCAACTTCCGTCCTGACAGGGCAAGAGAAATCACAAGAACCTTTGTTGATGATGCTTTCACAGGCTTTGAAAGAGAGCGCTTTGAGCTTACCTATGTTTGTATGACACAGTACGATGCAACCATGCCGAACGTACTTGTTGCCTTCAAGCCCCAGAGCCTTAACAATACACTTGGCGAGTACCTTGCTAAAAACAATATGACGCAGCTCAGAATTGCTGAAACAGAGAAATATGCACACGTAACCTTCTTCTTTAACGGCGGTGTTGAGGCTGTTAATGAGGGCGAGGACAGAATCCTTATCCCGTCACCAAAGGTTGCAACCTATGACCTTAAGCCTGAAATGAGTGCTTACGAGGTTTCAAAAAAGCTTGACGAAGCCGTGCTTTCAGGTAAGTACGATGTAATTATCGTTAACTTTGCGAACTGTGATATGGTTGGACACACAGGTATTTTTGATGCGGCAGTTGCGGCTGTTGAGGCTGTTGACAAGTGTGTCGGCTCACTTTATGACGCAGTTGTTAAAATGGGCGGCTGCCTGTTCATTACTGCTGACCATGGTAATGCAGATATGATGAAGGAGCCTGACGGCTCACCATTCACTGCACATACAACAAATCCTGTTCCCTTTGTTGCTGCAAACTGCGGCGAGGGTACAGAGCTTCGTGAGGGCGGCAAGCTTTGCGACATTGCACCGACGATGCTTAAAATGCTTGACCTTCCTCAGCCTGAGGAAATGACAGGAGAGTCACTGATTAAATAAATAGATGATAAAATGGACCGATACTTTTTTATCGGTCCATATCTTTGGGGAATTTATGGATAATACTAAAAAATTCAGCGGTCGAGCAGAAGCTTATACTAAGGGTAGACCGGGTTATCCTCAGGCACTTTTTGATTGCTTGTATAAGGATTTTTCTGTTTCATCCCAGTCGGTTATTGCAGATATCGGTGCAGGTACAGGAAAATTTTCCAAATATCTGCTTGAACGCGGCAGCAGGGTTTATCTTGTAGAGCCTAATCCTGATATGCTTGACATAGCCAAACAAGAGCTGTCCGTCTGTACGAATGCGTCTTTTATGAATGGCACGGCAAATTCAACGGGTCTTGATGACAATTCAGTTCATTTCATCACTGCTGCGCAGGCGTTTCATTGGTTTGATGCAGAAGAATTCAGAAAAGAATGTAACAGAATTTTAAAGCCTGGCGGCAGGGTAGCGCTTGTATGGAATACCCGTGATATGAATAGCGAATTTAATGTGAAAAGCTATGAAATATATAAAAAATACTGTCCTGATTTTAAGGGATATCACGGCGGAATGAAGGATGATGACGAGCGTATAGCGGCTTTTTTTAATCATAATTTTGAAAAGTTTGTTTTTGACAATCCAATTGAATTTACAAAGGAAAAGTTTATCACACGCAGTCTGTCCGCTTCATATTCTCTAAAAAGCGATGATGTGAATTATAATGAATATATTAAAGAACTTGGAGATTTATTTGATGTATTCAGCGAAAATAACATTGTCATAATGAAAAATAATACTTCGGCTTACATCGGATCCGTCTGAAAAAATAAAAGGATTATGTTTAGAATTTTGTCTAAACATAATCCTTTTATTTTTTGTCACTGAGTCCAAGAAGATAATCAGCACTTACATTATAAAATTTACATAGTGTAATTAAATGCTCTATCGGAAGACAGCGTTTTCCGTTTTCATACATTCCGTAAGCCTGCCCTGTTATATTCAGCACATTTGCTAAATCTTCCTGTCGCAAGTCATTATCTGTTCTTAAGTCAAACATTCGTTTTCTGTAATCCATATCATCACCATTAATTAATATAAAACAAAATGTTTGATTTATATTGACATCAAACAACTTGTTTGATAAAATAGACTTACAATGATAATATTTTATAAAGGAGAATGGATATGAAAAAATTATTATCACTTGTTATGTCATTAGTAATGCTGATGAGCATAGCAGCAGGCGCTGAATTTTCAGCCAAGGCAGAATCCTATGATGAAATCAGATTGGGTCAGACCAAAAGTGTTACTGTTACCAGCCCGGGTGATCGTGATGAAATGATATGTTTTATGTTTTTTGCTGAAAAAGCAGGCACATATTATTTTTATTCAACCGGTAATCTCGATACATTTGGTGTGGCAACAAAAAGCACATCTACCGAAAATGTAATTATGGAAGATGATAATTATATTAACGGAAATTTTGTTATTGAAATGTATTTAAATAAGAGAGAAGTTGCGGCGTTTACAGCAAATGCATATACTCCGGGCTCATTTAATGTAACATTAAGTGACAAAGCTCCTTCAAACTATACTCCGTGTAAACACAGTAATACTACTGTTTTTGAACAAGTAAAAGCGACTTGTACAAACGATGGCTTCTCAGGTCAGAAAGTATGTACAGACTGCAGTAAGATTATTGATTTTGGTCAGACTGTACCTAAAGCATCGTCAATCAAGCGTTCAAAAAATGAATTTGTTTATAACGGAAAGGTGCAAAGACCTTCTATTACTGTAACGGACAGAAACGGTAAAAAGCTGGAATATAAAAAGGATTTCACAGTTGATTATTCAAATTGGAATTCTACCAATGCAGGCACATATAAAGTAACGGTTAATCTTATTGGTAAATATAAGGATACAAGAACTTATACCTACAAGATTGTACCGCAGTCAAAAACTACTGTCAAAATGAGCAGAAACACCTTTACAACAAACGGAAAGGTACAAAGACCGACAGTAACTGTTACAGACAGCAACGGCAAACAGCTTACTTATAAAAAGGATTTCACAGTTGATTATTCAAACTGGAATTCAACCAATGTCGGCAGATATACAGTAACTGTTAAAATGAAGGGCAATTACAGCGGAACAAAGACTTTTGCATACTATATTAATCCAAAGCCAACAGAATTTGTTCCAAGCAATAAGGGCGGCTTTAAGGCAATCAAGAATGGTTTCACACTTAAGTGGAACAAGCAGTCAAGCCAGACAACAGGCTATCAGATTCAGTATGCAACCAAGAGGGATTTTTCAAATGCTGCAACCGTTACCATTGCAAATCCAAATACAACAAGCAAAACAATTTCAGGCAGAGCAGGCAATACAAGATACTATGTAAGAGTAAGAACTTACAAGAAAATCGGTAACGGAACATTTTATTCAAATTGGAACAGCGGCACAAAGTCTGTTGTTACATTAAAATAATCTTTAATTCTATGAAAATGGACTGTAAAAAACGAAGGTTTTTACAGTCCATTTGTTATTTTATCATATTTTAGTAATATCGGACGTATAATAATTAGATAAAATAACGAATAGTATTCACAATATGTATAAATATGCAGAAAAAGTTGACAAATTAAGAATAAGTTGCTATAATCACACTAAAGTGTTAAAGGCAGCACTTAAAACAGGAAATTTATACATTCTTATGTATATAAAATCCTGTTTTTGTTATTACAAATTATATTAAGGGAGGAATCATTGTGACTTATTCACAAAAAGTTTTACATGATTTAAAAATCAAAAATCCTAACGAGCCTGAGTTTATTCAGGCTGCAGAAGAGGTACTTGAATCTTTAGCTCCTGTAGTAGATAATGATCCAAGATACCAGAAGACAGGTCTGCTTGAAAGACTTGTTGAGCCTGAAAGACAGGTTATGTTCCGTATTCCTTGGGTTGATGATAATGGCGAGGTACATGTTAACCGAGGCTACCGTGTTCAGTTTAACTCTGCTATCGGTCCTTTTAAGGGCGGTTTAAGACTTCATCCAAGTGTTAACCTTAGTATTATTAAGTTCCTTGGTTTTGAGCAGATTTTCAAGAACAGCCTTACAGGTCTGCCAATCGGCGGCGCTAAGGGTGGCTCTGACTTTGATCCTAAGGGTAAGAGCGATATGGAAATTATGCGTTTCTGCCAGGCATTTATGAATGAGCTTTACAAATATATCGGTGCTGATGAGGACGTACCTGCAGGCGATATCGGTACAGGTGCACGTGAGGTAGGTTATCTCTACGGTCAGTACAAAAAGCTTACAAACCGTTCAGAGGGCTGTCTTACAGGTAAGGGTATCAGCTTCGGCGGCTCACTTGCAAGAACAGAGGCAACAGGTTATGGCCTTGTTTATATTACCGAAGAGCTTCTTAAGGACCACGGCAAGAATCTTAACGGTACAAGAGTAGCCGTTTCAGGCTCAGGTAATGTTGCGATTTATGCTATGGAAAAGGCAACACAGCTTGGCGCAAAGGTAATTTCCTGCTCTGATTCATCAGGTTATATCATTGATGAGAATGGTATTGATGTTGAGGCTGTTAAGCAGATTAAAGAGGTTGACAGAAAGAGAATCAAGACATATCTTGACATCCATCCTGAAGCTACCTATGGTGAAGGCTCTGTATGGGACAATGTAGTTTGTGAGGTTGGTCTTCCTTGTGCAACGCAGAATGAAATCAATGAGGCTCAGGCAATCAGACTGGCTGAAACAGGCTGCTATGCAGTTTGTGAGGGTGCTAATATGCCGACTGACACTGCAGCTACACAGGTATTCCTTGACAGAAATGTTCTTTTCATCCCCGGCAAGGCTTCCAACGCAGGCGGTGTTGCTACTTCTGCTCTTGAAATGGGTCAGAACTCAATTCGTTCAAGCTGGACCTTTGATGAGGTTGATGCAAAGCTTAAGGGCATTATGATTAATATTTATTATCATATGAAGGATGCTTGTGAGCAGTTCGATGCAAAAGACAACTTTGTTGTAGGTGCTAATATCGCAGGCTTTATGAAGGTTGCAGATGCTATGATGGCACAGGGTATTGTATAATACGAATTCATATAAACAACAACCCCTTACAGCTACGCTGTAGGGGGTTAAATTATGCAAAAAAATAAAGACCGATATGCGTATCGGTCCATAAAATTAAGTTTATTATGCTATCTTAAAACTGCAAAGCCCAAATCAATTGCACCGCCAAGTATCCTGCTTGTTTTATGCATACCAAGTGTTTCGGCAAACCATAATAAAATAAGTGCAACAAGTATTGCGATGATAAGTGTTTTTTCTGTCATAACCATACCTCCCTTATCTAACAATATTATATACTATTTTCCAAATAAATCAAGTAATTTTATATAAAATGACAGAAATAAAAAAAATAGAATTTATCGTTGAAATCCAATGTGATATGTTTTATAATACTAATAATCTATTTTAAAATGGGGGAATTTGTGGTGAGTCCGATTTTAATGTTGGTCGCTGACAGAAGTGTGCTGTTTACTACTACTGTTGTAGTATCGGGAATATTGATTGTTGTCGGCGTTTTATTTTTGCTTATCGGCGTGTTCCAGCTCTTTGGAATTATCGTTCCGAAAATCAATCAGAAGTCAATTGAAATGGAAGAAAAGCGAGCTGCCCGAAAGGCTGAGAGAAAAGCAAGAAGAGCTGCTAAAAAGGCGGCTAAGCTTGCCGAGAAAAACGGTGAAGCGGGAGCTGTTGCAGTTACAGGTGATGCACCGGAGCAGACAGTTGAAAATACGGTTGCACCTGCACCGTCACCTGTTGTTGAGCAGGGTATCAGCGGCGAGGTAGTTGCTGCAATCACAGCGGCAATTGTTGCAAGCGAAGGCACAGGCGTTGTTGTTCGTTCCATCAAAAAGAAAAAGGTCAGCGGCAGAAATCCTTGGGCACAGGCTGCCAATATAGATAATACAAGACCATTTTGAGGAGGAGATAAATAATGGAAATACTTCAGGGTATTTGGGAAGTAATCGTTAGTATCTTCTCAAATTCAGGATATGCTTACTTTTTCACAGCAGACGGCTGGAAAAATCTAGTTATGATTATTGTTGCCTTTGTTTTCCTCTATCTTGGAATTAAAAAAGGCTTTGAACCGCTTTTGATGATACCGATTGCATTTGGTATGCTGCTTGCAAATATACCTGGTGCAAACCTTGCAGTTCAGTATCACGATCTTGAGGGCTTCAGAGATTTGCTTGCTAGCAGGGGAGAATTTGCAGGAGCTACGCCGGGATTAATGGATTTCCTGTATTTCGGTGTTAAGGCAGGTGTTTATCCTCCGCTTATCTTCCTTGGTATCGGTGCGATGACAGATTTTACACCGCTTATTGCAAATCCAAAAAGCTTTATTTTAGGTGCTGCAGCACAGTTCGGTATTTTCTTTACCTATGTTGGTGCTATTCTGTTGGGCTTTGCTCCGAACGAGGCTGGCTCAATTGCTATCATCGGCGGTGCAGACGGACCGACAGCTATTTTTGTAACGTCTATGCTGGCTCCGGGACTTCTTGGCACCATAGCCGTGGCGGCATATTCCTATATGGCACTTGTTCCGGTTATTCAGCCGCCTATTATGAGGGTTTTGACAACCAAAAAGGAACGCTCCGTTGTAATGGGAAATCTTCGTCCTGTTTCAAAAATGGAAAAGATTTTGTTCCCGATAGCAGTTACTGTTGTTGTTTCTCTCCTGTTACCTGATGCAGCATCCCTTGTAGGTATGCTTATGCTTGGTAATCTGCTTAAGGAAAGCGGCAGAACAGAGCGTATTGCAAAGGCTGCACAGAATGAATTAATGAATATTATCACAATTATGCTTGGTGTATCTGTTGGTGCAACGACATCAGCAGAAAGCTTCCTTAATTTAGATACACTGAAGATTGTTCTTTTAGGTCTGATTGCATTCTGTCTTGGTACAGCTTGCGGTGTACTGTTTGGTAAATTAATGTACGTGTTCTCTAAGGGCAAGATTAATCCGCTTATCGGTGCAGCAGGTGTATCCGCAGTTCCAATGGCAGCACGTGTTGCACAGAAGGAAGGTCAGAGAGAAAATCCGTCAAACTTCCTGCTTATGCACGCTATGGGTCCGAATGTATCGGGTGTTATCGGCTCGGCAGTTGCAGCAGGTATTCTGCTTACACTTTTAAGATAATTACAAAATATTTTATAAGGGGTGACTTTTTTCGGTCACCCTTATTTATTCAAGGAGAAAATTATGCCACTTAACGAAATGCAGCAAAAGGCTGTCAATACAACAGAAGGACCCCTGCTTATTTTGGCAGGTGCAGGCTCGGGCAAAACAACCGTGCTTGTTAACAGAGTTCAGCATATTATTGAAAGCGGACTTGCTCTGCCATGGCAGGTGCTTGCCATTACCTTTACAAACAAGGCGGCAGGGGAGCTCAGGGAAAGGCTTGTTAAAGCAATCGGTGATGAGGCAAACAGTATCTGGGCTTATACCTTCCATAGCTGCTGTGCAAGGATTCTGCGCCGCTATGGCGAGTACTTAGGCTTTACAAATCATTTTACAATCTATGATACGGACGACCAGAAAAGAGTAATGAAGCAGTGTCAGAAGCAGCTTGGTATTGAGGACAAGTTTCTGAATCACAAATCCATACTCGGCGAAATCAGCAGGGCGAAGGACAGTTTGATTGACCCTGATGAATACAAAGCATCAACCATTAATGATTTTCGCAAGGCAAAGATTGCACAGTGCTACGAGCTTTATCAGAGTGAGCTGAAAAAAAGCGATGCTATGGATTTTGATGATATTATTTATTATACCGTAAAGCTGTTAAGAGAAAATGATGAGGTCAGAGAGCTTTATCAGAATCAGTTTAAGTATGTTATGGTTGACGAGTATCAGGATACAAACCACGCTCAGTATGTTCTGACCTCACTGCTTGCAGATAAGTATAAAAACATTTGTGTTGTTGGTGATGATGACCAGAGTATTTATCGTTTCCGCGGTGCTACGATTGAGAATATTTTGTCCTTTGAACAGCATTATAAGGGTGCTGTTGTTATCAGGCTTGAAGAAAATTATCGTTCCACACAAAATATTCTTGATGCGGCAAATGCTGTTATTGCCAACAATAAAAACCGTAAGGGAAAGACTCTGTTTACCCGTTCGGGTGAAGGTGCTAAAATCGTATTTAACACCGCTATGAACGAAAGTGATGAATCTGCCTTTATTATTGACGAAATACTCAAAAATGTTAAAAACGGCAGAAAGCTCAGTGACCACGCTATTCTTTACAGAATGAATGCACAGTCGAGAAATCTTGAAATTATGCTGACCAAAAGCGGTATTTCACACAGAATTATCGGCGGTCACCGTTTCTTTGACAGAAAGGAAATTAAGGACATTATTTCCTATATGGCTGTTATCAACAATCCTGCCGATAATGTAAGACTCCAGCGTATTATCAATGTGCCTAAGCGGCAGATTGGTGACACCATGTTTGGCAATGTTATGGAAATTGCTGCAGGTCTCGGACTTTCAGCCTTTGAGGTTTGTCAGCGTGCAGATGAGTTCCAGAAAACGGCACGCAGTGCGTCAAAACTAATGGGCTTTACGGATATGATTGCGCATTTTCAGAAATGTCTTGAGGATAAAATGCCATTACCTGATTTGTTGCAAGAAGTGCTGGAAACCACAAAGTATATGGATTATCTTAACGAAGACCCTGAAACCTTTGAGGACAGAGCTAACAATATCAAGGAGCTTTCCTCTATGTTTATCAAGTATCAGGAGGAGAGTGAGGAACCGGATTTGTCAGCGTTCTTAGAGGATGTGGCACTTATCAGTGATATTGACTCATACAATGAGGATGAGGATTCCGTTGTGCTTATGACGCTCCATTCGGCAAAGGGTCTTGAGTTCCCTGTGGTATTTATCCCCGGTATGGAGGAAGGCATTTTCCCGGGTGCTCAGTGTATGTTCAGTGAAGAGGAGCTTGAGGAGGAGCGCCGTCTTGCCTATGTCGGTATCACCCGTGCAAAGGAAAAGCTCTACCTCGTCAATGCACAGCAGCGTATGCTTTACGGCACAACAAACCGTAATATGGCATCACGCTTTCTGCGTGAAATCCCGATGAGCGTGACAGAGGATGTTTCAACCAAAACCTATAAAGTACCGACTGCAGGCAACAGCAAAATTACACATACTGCATCATCAGCCGTCGGTGCCCGCAAATTCGGACAGGCAGGCAACGCAGCAGCAAAGCCAAGTGCTGATTATAAGGTCGGCGATACGGTTTTACATAAGTCCTTCGGCACAGGCACAATCCTGTCACTGCAGCCAATGGGCGGTGATATTCTTATGGAAATTGCATTTGATAAAGCAGGAACGAAAAAAATGATGGCAAACTTTGCCCGCCTTGAGAAGAAATAAATTATTACGGCACGATTTATGTATCGTGCCTATTTTTTTGACAATGTAAATTATTTTGCGAAAGCAGGTAAAAAAACTTGACAAATTTTGCGATTTCTTTTATGCTTAAATCGAGGTAATAATAATTAAATAATTTGTTTTTTATTATGGATTCCTGCTTATACAAATGAAAGCATAGAAGAAATTGAAACGAAAATAGAGAGCCTTATTATTGATTTTTACAAAAGCAAAGATATCGGTACTAATCCCCATATTGACGAAAGAGCTATTATATATGGAACTCACAAAGAGACACAGTTTATGAAATGAATTCTGATTCGCCGATAAAATCAATAAAAAAGTAATACAGTAGAAATTAATATATCAAGATAAGAGGTGTATTTTATTGCCTAACGGAATTTTAATTACAGGCTTAAACGGCAGTGGGAAATCTACAGTATGTAAAATACTTGCTGATAGATTAAATTATTATAGTATGGATGTGGAGGATTACTATTTTATCAAAAGCGATACGCCGTATTCAAAATTTCATACTCTTGAGCAAACAAAACAGTTAATGCTGAATGATATTCATAAACACGGCGATTTTGTATTGGCAACTGTTAATTGTGATTGGGGCAGAGCGATAGCTTCAATGTGCAAGCTTTCTGTTGTATTAAGTGCACCGCTTGATTTAAGAATGAAACGAATTGAAGAACGTGAATATGATAAGTTTGGCGACAGAGTTTTAGAGGGCGGGGATTTGTATGACTCTCAACAGAAATTTCACAATAAAGTTTTGTCAAGAGATGATAGTCATATAGCAAAACAGATGCAATTTATAAAGTGTTCGGTTATTGAAGTTGATGCAGCATTACCGATTGAAGATATTGTGGACATTATATTAAAAGAATGGAGGAAATATGTATGAATGATAAAATTAAAGCTATAATTGGATCTAATATGGACATTGATTTCAGCAATGCATCATTCGGTAATTCATTATGTCCTTGGAATGAAGCTGAAAATACAAATGAGCATAAGTGTGCCGTAAAAAATACATCTATATGCAAATATTTTTGCGGTGTGAAATTTTTGGATAGTGTAATGTGCAGTTATCCTTATGAGAATTTGACTGTGCTGGAAGATAGTGAAATTGACAGAGATATAAATGAATTGAAATAATTATTATTGTTTGTCACCAAAATATATGCTGTATGTTTTGAGATAGATAAGGAAGGATTTGATATGATGTTAAAAAGAAAAGCTTTATTATTTGTAATAGCATTAATTATTCCGCTTACATTCATCTCCTGCTCAGTGCAGAAGGAAAGCAGCATTGATTTGTCTGATATTCAGGATTTGAATATCGGTACCGAGGTGCCTGAAATCCTTTATGGTGATGATGAAAAAATTATAATGCACAGCAGTTTCGGAATACTGACCTACAACTATAAAGAGGAAAAGATAACCCAGCGTGTTCATTTTGAGGATATAGGTGAAATCACAAGCCGTTTTTGCGATTACAGAGGAGCAAAGGACGGTAAGCGGATATTTATAATGTTATTTGATGAACAAAAGAATTATGAGTATAATCTTGTGTCAGGCAAGCTGAATATTTTTGCCGGAGATATTGAGGAAGAGGCATTCAATGTGACTATATTTACTGCTGAAGAGTGTAATCAGATTACACAAGCCATAGGTGATACATATTTAACAAGCCTTTATTATTTGAAAAAAGACAGTTCAATCTTATTCCTGAAGGCTGATTCAAGCTGGCAGATGAGAACGCTGCAGCTTGTGGAGTATGATATGAACAGTAATAAAGAATTAAAGATTATTGATATATTTAAATCCATTCAGCAATAAATTAACCCCTTTGGATTTCTCCAAAGGGGTTGTTTGTTTTGTTTATTGAATTATTTCTTTGCTGTTTCAACAATTCCTTCTGCAAGTCCTGCAAGACCCTGAATTTCAGACGGAATAATAATTTTTGTTGCCTGACCGTCAGCAGCCTTTGCGAATGCTTCAAGTGCTTTCAGCTTAACAACAGCATCGTTTGCATCAGCCTCATTGAGGAGCTTGATTGCGTCAGCAGTAGCCTGCTGTACTTTGATGATAGCCTCAGCCTCACCCTCAGCCTCACGCACCTTAGCTTCCTTAACAGCCTCTGCGTGGAGGATAGCAGACTGCTTTTCAGCCTCAGCCTCAAGGATTTTAGATTCCTTATGACCCTCTGCAACAAGGATTCTTGACTGCTTTTCACCCTCTGCACGGAGGATTGACTCACGTCTTTCACGCTCTGCCTTCATCTGCTTTTCCATTGCGTCCTGAATTTCACGGGGCGGAATAATGTTTTTAAGCTCAACTCTGTTAACCTTAATACCCCACGGGTCAGTTGCTTCATCAAGAATTACTCTGATTTTAGCATTGATTGTGTCACGTGATGTGAGTGTTGAGTCAAGCTCAAGCTCACCGATGATGTTACGAAGTGTTGTTGCCGTAAGATTTTCAATAGCTGAAATCGGGCTTTCAACACCATAGGTATAAAGCTTAGGGTCTGTAATCTGATAGAATACAACGGTATCTATCTGCATTGTTACGTTATCCTTTGTGATAACAGGCTGCGGCTTAAAGTCAACAACCTGCTCCTTGAGTGAAACGATTTTAGCAATCCTGTCAAAGAACGGGATTTTAACGTGCAGACCTGTCTGCCAGGTTGCAAAGTATGTGCCGAGTCTTTCAATTACATAAGCCTTTGACTGCGGTACAACTCTGATGTTTGTTAAAACAAGCGCAATAATTGCGATAGCAACAAGTGCTAAGATAATAAATAGTGCCATAAAATTTCTCCTTTTTCATTTTTAGCTTTTGTTTTTTACAATCAGCTTGACTCCGTCAATCCTTTCTATTATAACCTCACTGGATTTAGGTATCAGGCTGTTGTCTGATGTTCTTGCAGTCCAGATTTTACCATCCGCCTTAACCTGACCTTTACCGTCGATATTATTGATATCTTCAGTAACAATGCCGATCTGACCGATTACTCTGTCTGCGTTGGTGCACTGCCTTTTCGGGTGAATATATTTTTTAACAAGCGGTCTTGTGATAACAAGAGTCAAAGCACTAACCGCTATAAATATGATTAGCTGAGTAGGTATCCCTGCATCTAAAAGCGCTGCTATGAGCGAGGCAATTGAGCCTATCATAAACCATATTGAAACCAGCTGGGCAGTGATGGACTCGAGTACTCCAAAGCCCACAATAAGAACTGCCCACAATATATAAATTGTTGTCTGGGATAATTCAACCATTGAAATCACCTCCTGCTTTCTATTCACATTATATAATGCATATGCAAAATTTTTTGTTTTGCATTGACTATATTATACCACATATTGTGCCAAAATTCAATAAATTTAGCATATATGCACTTGAGATTTACAATCTGTTAATAATTGCCACAAGCTGTAGTATCTTGACAAATCTGATGTTATTCCTGTTGTATATAAAAAAGGGTACTGTGGGCGTTAAAAATTTATCCCACAGTACCATTGTAGTTGATTTTAAGTGCTTTTATTCCTCGTGAAATCCGTTATTTCTGAGAATATTTTCTGCCATATAGGCAAAATCGGAATTTGCACCCCAGCTTATATTGAATATTCCTTCACCGCCTGCAGATGCAATAATATTTGCCGTCTGCATTTTTTCATTTTCAATAAGCTGTATAGTCAGTCCTGCATAGCTGCCGTTTCGCATAAAGTATTTTTCAAAAACAAGAAGAATGACTGTTGTTTGGTCATCCAACCTGCAAACACTGTCTTCAATAAGCTCGGCATTCAGTTCTGATTTCAGAATTTTTGCTGCTTTTTCAATGCTTACGGTTTTTTTGCCTGTCATTTTTGCTCTGGTTGTGCTCATAGACTTATCTCCTTTTCATTTTATCAGCAGATTCTCGGAAGTCCTTCGCCGTAAAGCACATTGACCCGTCTTTTGCCGCCTATGGGTGTTATCAGGTCAACGCCTTCTCCGTTTTTTACCATACCGATAATCTGTGCATTTTCACCGTATTTTGAATTTCTTATGATTTGAGCAGCCTTTTGGGCATCCTTTTCAGGCACAACGGCAACCAGCTTGCCCTCATTGCCCATATGCATTATATCAAGACCGAGGATTTTTGCAAATGCCTTAACCTCGCTGTCAACAGGGATTTTTTCCTCTTGAATTTCAATATTGACACGGGATGCTTTTGCAAGCTCATTCAGAACTGTGCCCAGACCTCCACGGGTAACATCCCGCATACAATGGAGCTCAATACCTGCCTTCAGCATTTTTTCAACCATTTCAACAAGAGGAGCGTTGTCGCTTTTTATATTATTTTCAATGCCCATTCTGGCGGAAAGAATGGCTGCGTGGTGATCACCTGTGTTGCCGCTGATGATGACCGCATCACCTGTACGGAGATTTGTGGATACAATGTCCGTGCTTTCTTTAACAAAGCCTACACCTGTGGTGTTAATATAAATACCGCCGCTGCCCTCAATGACCTTGGTATCGCCGCAGATAACAGTAACACCTGCCTCCTTGGCAGTTTCTGCCATTGATTTGACAATCTGTTCAAGGAGGTCGCTGTCAGTACCCTCTTCAATAATAAAAGCGGATGTAATGTATTTCGGCTTGGCACCGCGCATTAAAAGGTCATTAACTGTTCCGCACACAGAAAGCCTGCCGATGTCACCGCCCTTGAACATAACGGGAGTGACAACAAATGAGTCTGTGGTAACAGCAATTTTTGAGCTGCCGTCAACAACGGCACTGTCCTCCATCATATTCAGTATAGGGTTTGAAAAATGCTTGGCAAATACCTTGTCTATCAGTTCACTGGTGGATTTGCCGCCGCTGCCGTGAGCAAGTGTAATTTTCATAATTAACCTCTGTTATTAATATAGTAATGAAAGCAGGAGCCTTCGTTTGATACCATACAGGCACCCTGCGGATTTTCGGGTGTGCATACCTTTTTGAAAAGGGGACATTCGGTGGGCGAAGCAAAGCCTGTTATCACCTCACCGCATCTGCAGGCTTTGTTCTTTTTATTGTCCTCAGTCAGATTTTTACTGCCTGCATCAAATTTTTCATATTCCTTTTTCAGTGCCATACCTGAGCAGGGTATTTCACCGATACCGCGCCAGTAAGCATTGCAAGGCTCAAAGTATTTATGAACAAGTGCCTTAGCTTTTGTGTTTCCGTCATCGGTAACAGCAGATTTGTAAAGATTAAGCACCTTGCCTTGGTTGTTCAGCTTAACTAAGGCATATATGGATGCCAAAAGCTCCTCGCCCTTGAAGCCGCTGACAACAAAGGGGAGCTTGTATTTTTCTGCAAGGGGCTCAAATTCCTTTGCCCCTGTTATAACGCTGACGTGACCGGGAGCAATAAAGCCGTCAATTTTACCGCCCATTTCGCAAAGACGCTCAATCGCCTTAGGCATTGTTTTAAGAGCGGTTAACAGTTTTATATTTTTAATATTTTCATTCATGATTTTTTCAAGCAGCACAGCATAAATCGGTGTTGTGGTTTCAAAGCCGACCGCTGCGAAGATAAATTCGGTTTCAGGCTCAGTCTTTGCAAGGTCAATGATTTCAAAAGGGGAGTAGACCATTTGGATTCTTCCGCCCTTTGACTTGATTTCCTGCAGGCTTGTGCTTGAAGAGGGAACACGGATTAAATCACCAAAGGTAACAATACAGGTGTTCGGTGTTAAAGCAAGCTCGCAGAGTTTGTCAATATAGCCTGAGGCAGTAACGCATACAGGACAGCCCGGTCCGCTTATAAGCTTTATTTTATCACTGAGCAGTGACGGAATACCGTTTTCACTGATAGCAGCAGTATGCGTGCCGCAGACCTCCATAAAGGAAAGGGGTTTTCCGTCATATTCATTCAGGTATTTCACTATATCCTTAATATCCATTACAGCTCACCCAGCTCCTCAAACAGCTCAAGCATATTCCTTGCCTCGTCCTCAGGCAATACCTGAATAATCAATCCTGCGTGAACAAGCACATAGTCGCCGATTTTTACATCCACTATTCCTTTGCTGGCATTAACCTTGTTGCCGTTATAGTCGATAACGGCAGTGTCACCATTTATTTGGGTAACCTTACCCGGTGCTGCAACGCACATATTTATTCCTCCAGACTTGCTATATAGGCTTGACCGAGGGCAAGGCAACCGTCACCGCAGGGTACAAGCTCGTTTGTATAAACCTTATATCCGTTCTGCTCCAAAAGGCGAGTGGTGTTTTCCAATAATAATCTGTTGTTGAACACACCGCCGCTGAGAGCTATTTGTTCTGTTTTATATTCATTGGCAATATTTAAAATCAGCTCGCTGAGCATTAAGTGAAAGCCGAGTGCTATACTTTCCGCTGAAGCCTCATTTTTGGCTTTTTTGATTTGCTCAAGAATTTCCTTAGGATTTAATGAAGGTGTTAATTTAAAGGCACTCACAGCCTTTTTTGCACAGCTTTCAAGAGCAATGGCACATTCACCCTCATAGCTGTTGTAATGCTTAATATCAAGCAAGGATGCCACAGCATCAAACAGTCTGCCCATACTTGAGCTGTTGACAGTATTTATAGTATTATCTATTGCCTTGTCAATGATTGGATTTCCCCCAAGATAGCAGGCAAGAGCCAAGTCGGCATTTTTTGAAATCTCATCAGAGCCGAGCATTTTTGTGTAATCAAGGTGTGCTTTTCTTTCAAAGCCTTTGCCGTTAAAAAGAAATACCTCGCTGCCCCAGATTGCTCCGTCATCACCATAGCCTGTTCCGTCAAAGGCAAAGCCTAAAACCTTGCCCTCAAGCTTATGCTCAGCTATAACCGACGCAATATGTGCCTTGTGGTGCTGTACCTTGATGTCGGCATTATAAATATTTGCAGAATAATAAGCAGGGTGCTTGTCGCATACAACCCTGTCAATGCCAAAGCCGTGCAGTGCTGCAAATCGTTTTATATTATCCTTATAACAATCCAATACGGCACTGTCCTCTAAATCACCAAAGTACTGGCTTAAAAATACATAGTTATCACGGTGGAAGCCGAATACTGCTTTAAGGTCGCCGCCCATAAGCAGGGTGTCGCATTTTGCCTTTTTGCCAATGTCAATTGCAAGGGGGACATATCCTCTTGCTCGTCTGATAAACTGTGCTTTTCCGTTGTTGACTGCAAGCACGCTGTCATCAAGGGGTGTCAGAATCTTTCTGTTATGTGAAAGAACAGGTACACCGAATTTTTTGATTTCATTATCGTCAATGATAATCGGCTCGCCGCTGATATTTGCACTGGTCATAACAAGGGGCGAAGCCTTGTCAAGCAGCATAATCTGAACAGGGTTACAGGGCAGAAATGCGCCGATGTAATCACTGTCCCCACATATACTATAATCGAAATCCCTGATTTTTTCAAGCAGAACAATGGGACGGGCAGGGGATAGGAGCAATTCTTTTTCTTTCTCATTGATTTTGCAGTATTTTTCAATGTCCTCAATACTGCTGAACATAACAGCAAAAGGCTTTGCTTCACGCCCCTTCAGCATTCTTATTTTTTTTACAGCAGCAGGCTTGTCTGTTCTGCAGGCTAAATGATAACCGCCGATGTCTTTTATGGCAATAACCTCGCCGCTGTTCAGAAGCTTTACCGCATCATCAATGGGCATACTCAGTTCGGGACCGCATTCCTTACAGGCAATAGTTTGAGCGTGGCAGCGTCTGTCATCAGCATTGATGTATTCTTTCTTACATTTGTCACATAGTTCAAAGGGTGACATGGTTATATTTTCCCTGTCATAGGGCAGAGTGTTCATAATTGTATATCTTGGTCCGCAGTTGATACAGCTTATAAAAGGATGTTTGTATCTGCGGTTGTTTTCGTCTTTAAGCTCCTTTTCACATTCCCTGCAGGTAGCAAGGTCAGGTGTGAGAAAAGGGGTGTTTTTATCAAAATCCGAATGTACGATTTTAAATTCGTCAAATATTATATCGTTAATTTCTTTACTTTCATAGTTTTTTATATCAAACAATACAGCAAGGCGTCGGACAAATTCGTCCAACGCCTTATTATCGCCGGTGATAATTAATTCAACATTACCACCCAAATTTTTAACCTGACCCTTAACACCAAGGGCATTGGCAATACGCAGGGCAGTGGGTCTGAAGCCGATACCCTGCACAATGCCTGAAAAGGTTAATACTTTCGTCATAGGAATTATTCCTTTGTCAGGGTTACAACACCCTTTTCTCCGTCATCCTCAGTAAAGGACAGTGCCTTGAACTTTAAGCAGGCGTCAATGCAGGCACCGCACTGAACACAGGCATCCCTGTCAATGGACCAGGTTTTTGTTTCTTTTCTGTCAACAGTAATACATTCCTGCGGGCACTTTCTTGCACAGAGTCCGCAAAGAATACATTTTGACATATCGTTTGTGATTTTACCTGTTGCAGGTGCAGCAGGTGTGTCATTGCTTTCCTCTGCCTGAACAGGCTCAGGGATAGGCTGGCTGTATGTATCAACCGTTTTTTCTGCTGACGGCTCCGTGTAGCCCTTAGCCATAGTTAAGCACTTTTTAGGACAGGCATTCACACAAGCCTGACACTGCACACAGCCCATTCTTTCAATGGACCAGGTTTTTGTCGCCCTGTCAACCGTGATTGCACCGCTCATACATTTGCGTGAGCAGATACCGCACATAATGCAGCTGTCAATATCAATTTCAACGTGACCTCTGCTTCTTTCAGGATATTCCTTAGGTACAGCAGGATACTGAGAGGTAGCAGGCTTTGAAAATAAGTTCTTTAATGCAGTGATTGAAAAATCCATTATAGACATAATTTATTACCTCCTATCTTTCCGTACAGCTAATACAAGGGTCGATTGTAAGAATCTGAAGCGGAACATCAGCAAGCTCTGAGCCCGGCAGAATATGAATCAGGGATTCAATATTTGTGAATGTGGGTGTGCGGACTCTGAATCTTTCAAGGAACTTTGTTCCGTTAGCCTTGGCATAATAGATTGCTTCGCCTCGTGGCTGCTCAGCTCTTACAAAGGCTTCACCGTTCGGATTGCCCTTAACCTGTGTGGCAATATCACCCTGTGGGATTTTATCAACAAGCTGCTTAATGATATGAATGGACTGGAACAGCTCACCGATACGAACTGCACATCTGCCATAGCCGTCACATTCATTTGAAGTGATAATATCAAAATCAATATTGCCGTATGCTTCATAGCCTGTTTTGCGTATGTCAATTTCAATTCCCGATGCTCTTGCCATAGGACCTACGGCACCAAGACGGATTGCATCCTCTTTTGTAAGAATACCTACACCCTTTAATCTTGAGCAAACGGTGTAATCAGTAAGGAATGTTTTTGTAAGTCTTTTAAGGTCATTTTCCATACCGCTGAAAATGTCAACAAAGTTTTTCAGCATGGATGAATCCATATCTCTGAGCACACCGCCGATTTTGTTGACGGAGAAAATAACTCTGCCGCCTGTGGATGCTTCAAACATATCAAGCACCTTTTCTCTCATTCTCCAGCACTGCATAAAGAGTGCGTCAAAGCCGAAGGCATCGGCAAGCAGACCCAGCCAGAGCAGGTGAGAGTGAATACGGCTCATTTCACCCCAGATGGTACGGAGGAATTTACCTCTTTCGGGAACCTCGGCACCGAATATTTTTTCAATGGATTCGCAGTAGCACATTCCGTGTTTGAAGGAACAGATACCGCAGATTCTTTCAATAACATACTGGTAATCATTAAAATCTCTTTTATCAGCTAAGTTTTCAAGACCTCTGTGTACAAAGCCGATGGAAGGGATTGCCTCAACTACCTTTTCATCCTCAAGGACCAAATCAAGGTGAATCGGCTCGGGAAGTACGGGATGCTGAGGACCGAAAGGAACGATTGATCTTTCACCCATTAGTCTTGTACCTCCTCATTCTTTTTTACTACCTTAACTGCATCCTTAACTTCCTTTTTGAAAGGTGTTTTTACTGCAATTCTGTAAAGCTTATCCTGGTAGTCGGGATTTATGGATTTAATCTGAACACCGAAAAGCTCCTTCATTTCATTCTCAAACAGCATTGCTGAAGGGAAGAAGTCGGATATGGTATTGATTTCAGATTCAATCGGAACTATGATTTTATAATTTTCAAATGTATAATCAAGTGCAAATGAGTAGATTACCTCATTATAACCCTCAAAGGCTGTGGCACAAATCTGTGCCAGACGGTAGCCTGAGCGCTGCCTTTCAAGAGCAATTTTATAAAGAGTTTCAATATCTACTGTTTCAAGTGTATATGCTTCGCTCATTATTTGCCCTCCTTAAGCTTTTTGCTTTTTTCCTTTAAAAGTGCCAGTGACTTGACAACACCGTCAATAATTGCCTCAGGTCTTGCAGCACAGCCGGGAACATAAATGTCAACAGGGATAACCTTATCAACACCGCCTAAAATATTGTAGCATTCCTTGAATACACCGCCGTTGCAGGCGCAGATTCCGATTGCACAAACTACCTTAGGCTCAGACATCTGCTCATAAATCTGCTTAACAACGTCTTTATTCTGCTCATTAACAGAGCCTGTTATAAGAAGAATATCTGCGTGCTTGGGATTACCTGTATTGATAACACCGAAGCGTTCAACGTCATAAAGCGGAGTCAGACAGGCAAGCACCTCAATATCACAGCCGTTGCAGCTTGTTCCGTCATAATGCATTATCCAAGGTGATTTTGTTATATCAGCCATTTACTGCACCCCCTTAACGAATACTTCAAGAATAAATACGTTCAGTGCACCGATGATGATTGTTGTAATCCAAGAGTTCTTGAACATATTTTTCCACTTCATTCTTGCATTTGTGTTGTCAACAAGTATCAGAACAAAGTATGTAACAGATATTGCAGCAAGTGCAAGAAGGGCTGTCCACCAGTTTGCGTTGAGGAAGAACAGACCTACAACACCCATTAAGAAAACATTTTCATACCAGTGTGAAATTTCAACAATAGCAAACATCTCACCTGAAAATTCGGTAGTAATACCCTTAACCATTTCCTGATGAGCGTGGTGGCTTGTTGCCAGATCAAATGGGTGCTTTCTGAGCTTGATTGTAAGAATAAATACAAAGCCCACAAATACACCCGGCAAAAGAACTACTGCAGGAACGGAGTCACTTGCAATAATATCCCTTACCTTGAAGGTGCCTGTTGCCAGATAAAAGCCAACTGCTGTCAGCAGCACCATCGGCTCATATGCAAGCATTTGCATCATTTCTCTGTTCGCACCCATATTTGCATAGGGTGAATGGCTGCTGGTTGCGGCAAGAATCAAGAAAAGGTTAGCTGTTGTCAGTGCAAAGAATACAAGCAGCAAATCAAATCCGCCGAAGAAAAGACAGCCTGTAAAAATAACAAATACAAGGAATGTGATTAAGTAAAAAATCTGTACGTGGTTAACGACCACAGTTTCCTTTTTCAGAAGCTTGATTACATCATAAAAAGGCTGGAGCACAGGGGGACCCTGTCTGCCCTGCATACGTGCAGTGATTTTTCTGTCAATACCCGAGGTTAATCCGCCGAGGATTGGTGCAAAAATAATATAGGCTGCAATACAAATAACGATTTTCAATGTACTACTCATCAGAATGCACCTCCTATTGAAATAACCATTAAGGCAACTATGATTAAGATTGAAATAACGATTGACGGATTCCAGAGCTTCTTTTCACCGAATATATCCTCCATATACCAGTTTGCAAGGAAGAAACGCTTCTTTTCGCCCATAGAGTCAATATAGTTCATCTGGTCACCTGCGTTGACACCATTGATGTAACGCGGTGCTTTTTTGTATCTTGTTTCCTTGGCAGTCAGCCATGCAGCACCCGGTACCAGGAAGATAGCCACAAGCATAATTACCATAATGACAATGTTATCGTTGGAAATAACAGCAGTTGCATTGTTGAATACAACATCAATATAAGGAATAATGACCTTGCTTGAAAGGAATGGGAATGTAACACAAAGAGTAATCATAAGCAGTGAGTGAATTAAGATGGATACCCACTGGTTAGCAGAGGTTGTGTTTTTAGCCTTTACGTCATTGTTCTTTGACGCAAGCACGGTTGCAATCCATTTCATCCAGTAGAACAGTGTGGTAGCACTGCCGAAGCATACGAACAGTACTAAAACGATTGAACCGCAGTCAACAAATGCCTTGAGTGCTGCCCATTTTGAAATCAGCATACCGAACGGTGCAAGGAACATACCTGCAATACCGATAACAAGTGTCCAGGCAAGATATGGGTGACGGCGAACCAAGCCGTGCATGGTTTCGATATCTCTTGAGCCTGTTGCATTTTCAATTGCACCGACAGTCTGGAACAGCAGTGATTTTGAAATAGCGTGGAAAATGATGAGGAACATACCTGCCCAAACCGTTTCCTTGGCACCGACGCCTGCACAGGCAGTAATTAAGCCGAGGTTTGAAATGGTTGAGTATGCAAGCACCTTTTTGCCGTCGCTTACAGTGATAGCCAGCATAGACATCACAAGGAAGGTGAAGCCGCCTACAAGTGAAACCATTGAGCCTGCATATGTATCGCCCAGAACAGGGGAAAGTCTTAACAGTAGATAAACGCCTGCCTTAACCATTGTGGCACTGTGAAGCAGTGCTGACGACGGTGTGGGAGCAACCATTGCACCGAGAAGCCATTTTGAGAAAGGCATCTGCGCACTTTTGGTAAGTGCTGCAAATGAAAGCAGAATGACAGGAACGACGATAAGCTTTCCGTCGCAGAGAATCAGACTCTGCATATCTGTAACATTAAACTGCATACCTGCAATTACAATGCCCACAGCAAAGCCGCAGCCGCCCAAAAGGTTCATCCAGAGTGCTCTGAAGCAGTTGTGAATAGCCTCGGCTGTTCTTGTGTAGCCGATAAGCAGGAAGGAAACAACACTGGTAATTTCCCAGAAAAAGTACATCCAGATAAGGCTGTTTGAAAGCACCAGACCGAACATTGCACCAAGGAATACATAGAGCAGAGAGAAGAAATATCTTCGTCTGTCCTTAAACTCTTTATGATGCTCGTGGTAATCTTTCATATAACCACAGGCATATACTGTGATTAGTGAGCCGATTACGGCAACAATAAGAACCATAATTACGGTGAGCTGATCAACAAACATTTTACTGATTTGCTGATGTGGCTCCTTGCCGCCAAGCTCATACCAGAACATAAGTGCTGTCTGCGCTATGGATAAAAGCGCTGCGTAGTATTGCTTATACTTGATACTGAGTACAGTTATCAATACCACAAGAAAGGCTTCAATGCCAATCATAGCATAATTAACTGCTTTGGTCTCAGTAAAAAAGCTAAGCTGAGTGCTGCCTGCGGTAAAATATTTTGCTGCGAATGTAACAGCAAGTCCGATAATACCTGCACAGCTTGCGTAGGTTATAATTTGTCTTGCAGTATTATTTTTAAACAGTGCAAGAAGCAGTGCACTGATAAACGGCAGACAAATCATAACAATGATTAAACTCTCCATTTAATCAACCTCCTCACTCTAAAATAATTACATTAGATATGTTTTAAATATTTACATATAAAAAATCAGTAATATAATAACACTATCTCTTTTTAAAATCAATGTTAATTTTTGAAAATTGTTAATTTTTTATCAACTTGAAAAATAGTAATTTTTGCTTTTGAATTTTTTGTGAATTTGGTTGATTTTAAAGAGTTAATGTACTATAATTTTAGTAAAGAATTTGTTGGTAGAGAGGTGAATTTAATGACAAAAAAAATCAGAGCAATAACCATCAGCTCTGTAATATTAATCATCATCTGTGCCTGCTGTGCATTGACTGTTGTTAACGGAAAGAGTATTGATGCTGTCGAAAGTGCCAATATGGAGGCAAATACCTCAGATTCAATCACTGTTAAATGGAAAAAGGTCAAGAATGCTGAGGGATATAGAATTTATCTTAAAAACAACGATACTGATGAGTATAAGCTTTTCAGGGAAATTGAGGGAGAAGATACATTATCCTATGAATTTGACGAGCTTGGCGGCGCAACGGTTTATAATATTGAGGTGACTGCCTTCAAGCATTTTAACAAAAAGGTTTATGAAAGTGAAAAAGCGCAGTCATTAACGATATATACTTTACCTGATAAACCTAAGCAGACTGCGGCTTCGCCAAAAGAGGGGATTTTATCCGTAAAATGGGAAGAGGTTAAAAATGCGTTAGGCTATGAGCTGGAATATGCAAAGGATAATGCGTTTAAGGATAAGTCAACAGAAAATATGGAAGACGGTAAAAAGACCTCCTTCAAGCTTGAAAAACTGACACCAAAGGATGTTTATTATACACATCTCAGAGCATATATTGAAATTGACGGCAATAAAGTGTATGGTGAATGGAGCGATGTCTGCGAAACAAAAATTAAAGAAAAATTTGTAATGGGCGCAGATATTGACCCTAAAAAGCCGATTGTTGCATTATCCTTCGATGATGGTCCCGGTTATCCGTATGACGGCAAAGCTTCAACAACTTCGCAGATTCTTGATGTTCTGGAGGAATACGGGGCAAGGGCAACTTTCTTTATGTGCGGCTCACGAGTTGATAATTCAAATGTGGATTGTCTTAAAAGGGAAATTGAGCTTGGCTGTGAGCTTGGAAATCATACCTTTGACCATAAGCATTACGGAAAGAAGGTTACAAAATCAGACATAAGCAAATGCAGTGAATGGATAAAGGAAAAAAGCGGAAAGGCACCCACAATTTACAGATGTCCCGGCGGTATGATTACACCCGTTATGAAGGAACAGTGTAAAAAAGAGGGAATGCCGATTGCTTACTGGTCTGTTGATACAGAGGACTGGAAATCAAAGGATCCCGATAAGATTTATGATATAGTCAATAAGCAGGTCTATGACGGTGCAATCATCCTTATGCATGATATTTATCCCACCACTGTTGAGGCTGTTAAGAAAATCGTTCCTAAGCTCATTGAGGACGGTTATCAGATTGTTGGTGTGAGCGAGATGCTTGCAGCAAAGAACGGCGAAATGCCTACACCGGGCGAGCAGTATGTTGATTATAAAACAATCAACAACAATACCTGATAATTTAATAAACAACAAGACCTGCGAACATTTCAATGTTCGCAGGTCTTTCTCTATATATTTTTTTATAATACCGCTTTTAAAAACTGCTGCAGTCTCGCATCCTTTGGTGCAGTGAAAAGCTCTTCAGGGGGTGCTTCCTCAACAATATAACCGCCGTCCATAAACAGAACCTTGTCGGCAACCTCACGGGCAAAGCCCATTTCGTGTGTAACAACAACCATTGTCATACCCTCTTTTGCAAGGTCCTTCATAACCTGAAGAACCTCGCCTACCATTTCAGGGTCAAGGGCTGAGGTAGGCTCGTCAAAAAGCATAACCTTTGGATTCATAGCCAAGGAGCGCACGATAGCTGCTCTCTGCTTCTGACCGCCAGACAGCTGTGAGGGGTAAGCGTCAGCCTTGTCGGCAAGACCTACACGCTCCAGAAGCTCCATTGCCTTTTTCTTTGCCGCATCCTTGCTCATTATTTTTAAATTAATGGGAGCAAGGGTGATGTTTTCAAGAATAGTTTTGTTATTGAACAGATTAAAATGCTGAAAAACCATTCCCATATGCTGTCTGACTTTATTGATATCGCATTTTTTGTCGGTAATACATTCTCCGTCAAAATAGACCTCACCGCCTGTGGGGGTTTCAAGCAGATTAAGACACCTTAAGAATGTGCTTTTTCCTGAGCCTGACGGTCCGATAACTACGATTTTTTCGCCCTGCTTAATCTCGTAATTAATTCCTTTTAATACGTGATTATCGCCGAAGCTTTTTTCTAAATTACATACCTTTATCACTTTTCCTCAGGCTCCTTTCCATAAGCTTAACAAATATTGAAATGATTACAACAAGCACAATGTAAATCAAAGCCATTACAATGTAAGGCACCATAAATTCGTAGCTGTTTGAGCCTATGCGGTTAAATGCTACATAAAGGTCTGTTGCACCTACAAAGCTTACAACCGAGGTTTCCTTAATCAGTGAAATAAATTCGTTGCCAAGGGTCGGCAGAATGTTTTTTACTGCCTGCGGAATAATGATTTTCATCATAGTGGTTGAATAGCTTAAGCCGACAGCACGTCCGCCCTCCATCTGACCGGGGTCAACGGAAAGAATGCCTGCTCTCATAATTTCCGATATGTAAGCACCTGAGTTCATTCCGAATACTGCAACTGCTACTGCTACGGAATTAAGGTGCAGTGACATCAGCGGCATAAGTACATAATAGAATACAAGAAGCTGAACAACAATAGGTGTTCCTCTGAACAGGCTGACATATAAGCCTGCAATTTTATCAAGAATTTTTACAATGATATTATTTTTAGGAAGCACCCGTATTGTGGCAAGGATTGTACCGATAACGATACCGATAATCAAACCGAGCACTGCAATGATACAAGTGTTTTTTAGACCTAACAGTACAGTGTTATAAGCACCGTGATTTATAAAAAAATCGTAAAATACTTCTATCTTTTTACCAAAATTCATAACTAAATTCCTTATAAAAAATACCTCACCTTAGTCATACTGCCTTTAGGTGAGGTATTATATTGTTGCTTATTAAGCTACTGAGTTGATAGCAGTTGTGATAGCTGAAGCAGGAGCAGCGTCAATGATTACATATTTAACACCGCCGTTGATTAAATCCTGAACAGCCAGTGAGCCGTTGTCATAGCCAACAAAGGTTGCAGGAAGCTTTTCAAAGCCGAAATCCTCTGAGCCCTCAACATAGTACTGACCTGTTGTGCCGTTCTGACCGCCGATTTTTGCTGATGCATCAAGTGTATTGAGAATCTTATCTACATCTGCCTTTGTCTGGCAGGCATCAAATGTTGTGTCATCACCCTTAACAACAATTCTCTGTGATGCCTTATAGTATGAATTTGTAAAGTTAACCTGAGCAGCTCTGTCATCTGTTACGGTAAGACCTGCAGCAGCGATATCAGCCTTGCCCTGCTGAACAGAAAGAACAACAGCGTCAAACTTCATATCCTTGATTACAAGCTCTTTGCCAAGTGAATCTGCAAGTGCTTTAACAACTTCCATATCAATGCCGTAGAACTGGTCACCCTTTTTGTACTCAAAAGGCTCAAATTCAGCATTTGTTGCAACAACAAGCTGGTCTTTTGACGGATCCTCAGCAGCTGATGTTACACCGACAGGCTCGCCGTCACCAAAGTAGTGTGTACAGATTTCATCAAAGGTGCCGTCCTTAAGGATTTTGTCAATAAACTCGTTTGCTTTTGCAAGTAAATCAGCATCGTCCTTGTTAATGCCTAAAGCATAAACCTCGTCTGAAAGGTCAATGTCAATAACCTTTACTTTTTCAGCAGCAGGTGCTTCCGGCTTTTTTTCGTCCTTTGAACAGCCTGCAAATACTGCTGCAGCTATTAAAGCAGCAAGAACAACAGCTAAAACCTTTTTTGCCATTTTCATTTTTTTCTTCCTCCGTTTTATGTATTTAACAATAAATAAGACAAGGGCAGGATACCCTTGTCCTTTCTTGTAATTTAGCATAATAATTTTATAAAGTCAATAAATATACGATAAATTGCTGTATATTTATGCGTGAAATGTATAATCAGTCAGCGTTTGCAAGCCATTCATATTCGGGAATATAAATTCTTGTTTTATCCCATGGATCGCCGTCAATGTGGCGGATGAGCCATACATAATACATTTCATAGCCCGGTGCTGTAACCTGCTGATGTGCATTGCCGCCGCGGATGCAAAGGCAGGTGCCGTTCTCTGTTTTATAAGGTGTATCACCTTCAAAGCCTGCACCGAAGCCTTCCGGATGGTCAAACTGATAATAATACACCTCGGGCTGCGGATGATGGTGAGGGGGATAGCTTGACCAGCGACCGGGTTGATTGAATACCTCGCCCATAACCATATTTGAATAGGGGGCATTGTCAAGGTCAAACACAGTTGATACGATTCTGTGACCTGTGCCGTTCCACTGACCCTTGCCGAACTCCTGATAAAGACAATTATCGGGGTTATAGAATACAGGCTCCCAGGTCTTGTCATTGTCTGTCATCTGCACAAGCACCTCACTGTCGCAGGCAGCAGTGATTACTGCTTTTGTGCCTTTACAGAAATGGACAGCATAAGGCGTTTTTTCAAAAGGATTTTCTCTTTTGCAGTCCTCGTTAATGCTGTCTGCTACAGTAAAGTTAACCTTGCCTGAAAGCAGAAGGACAGCACATTCATTTTTCTCTTCTGAAATTTCAAGTGCTTCGCCTGCTTTAAGCTTTTTAACATAAATGTCCATTAACATATCACTGTTAACACCGTTCATTTCACAAAGCACTTTTTTTCCGTTTTCATCATAGCCGGGTTTGAATAACATTCCTGCCACTCTCCTTATTTTGAAATTTTTTTAATATCTTTGTTTTCACCCATAACAATAATATGCTGAGCCTTTGAAAAAATATAATCAGGCGAGTTGATTGCAACAACCCTGTCGCCGTCCTTATAGGCAATGACAGTAATGTTATGGATTTTTCTTACATTAATGTTTGCCAGTGACTTGCCAATCCATTTATCAGGGGGAACAATTTCATAAATTCCCGTATCGTCACTGAGCTTGAAATAATCAAAAATGGATGTGTCATTATATTCGACTGCCATTCTGTAAGCACTGTCCCTTTCAGGATAAATGACCTCATCAGCACCGTTTTGCAGAAGGAATTTTTCGTGAATAAGTGACGATGCTTTTCCGATTACATAGCCTGCACCAAGCTCTTTCAGATAGCTTGTAACAACAAGGCTGTCCTGAAAATCACCGATGCATACAAAAATATAATCATAGTCCTTAACATTCAGTGCTTCCAGATTATTTTTTACTGTGAAATCACCGATTTCCGCTTCCGTAACCTTGTCGGCATAGGCGTCGATAAGCGCTTCATCCTTGTCAACAAGCATTACGTCATTGTCCATTTCACAAAGGTATTCTGCTATGTGGTGACCGAATTTTCCTGCACCGATTACTAAAATTGATTTCATATTGTTTTTTGTATCTCCTAACCGATCATTATGTTGCCTGTCGGCTTTTTGGTTGTTGTTTTTTTGTTTGAGAAAATGATTGAAAATGCAAATACAAGTGATGTAATTCTTCCGATATACATAAGCATTGCAATAACAATTTTCGGCAGTGTATCGAGATGGGGCGTTATTCCCGTTGTCATACCAACGGTGCCGATAGCCGATATGCATTCAAAAAGTATATGCGAGTAGCCAAAATACGGCTGGCATATGTTTATAATTATTGTTGAAACAAAGATTGCTGAAAAATTAATGGCAGTGATAGCTGCGGCTTTTCTGACAGCATCAAAGGTGATTCGTCTGCCGAAAGCCTCAATATCTTTTTTGTTCCTCAGCGTCGATACAGCACATAACAGGAGTATCGCTGCTGTTATTGTTTTTACACCGCCAGCGGTAGAACCTGACGAGCCGCCTATAAACATAAGCGCATAGGTCAGCATGATTGAAGCACCGCTCATTTCACCTGTGGCAATACTGTTAAAGCCTGCTGTTCTCGGTGTAACACTGCAGAAAAATGCGTTAAGCAGCTTTTGCCATACAGGCATATCCGACAGGGTTTTGTTCCATTCAAGAATTAAAAACAAAACTGTACCTAAAATAAGCAATGCTGTTGTAGTGACAATAGTAAGCTTTGTGTGCAGTGTGTATCTTTTAAATCTTGCTTTTCTTCTGTAAATATCATCCCATACAATAAAGCCGATACCGCCGATGATAATCAAGGCGGATATCGTGAGAATGATAACAGGATTATTATTAACGGTTATAAGGGATGAGCCTGCTTCAATTCTGCCGAGAACATCAAAGCCTGCATTACAGAAGGCGGATACAGACAGAAATACCGATGTGAATAAGCCGTTTTTAAAGCCCATTTTCGGTATGAATTGTGTTGACAGAATGACGGCTCCCAGCAGCTCAAACAGTATTGTGCCTGTTAAAACCGTGTTGACAAGTGACTTCATATCACCCTTATAAATTGTTCCCACACTTTCGCGAAGCAACAGCTTTTCTCTTAGACTGACACGCTTTTTCACAAACCTTGACAGCATCGTCATAATTGTTATAAAGCCAAGACCGCCGATCTGTATCAGGCAGAGTATAACAATCTGACCGAACAGTGTCCACTTGCTGAAGGTGTCGTATACGATAAGTCCTGTTACACAGCTTGCTGAAGTTGCAGTGAACAATGCATCAAGGAATGTGACATCGCCGCTTTTAATGGAAATCGGCAGTGAAAGCAAAGCAGTGCCTATCAGTATAAGCAGAATAAAGCTCATTGCCACCAGCTTCGGATAGGATGAATAATAATTTCTGTCTTTTTTTCTTTTTTTGGTTTTATTGTTGTTGCCCAAGGCAAAGCCTCCGCTTTTAATTGTTTTTTGAAGGATGATAATTCGGAACGAGGTTCATAAGCTTTTCTCTTACATTGCTTTCGTCAATAACCTCCAGACTTTGAAGCATCGTTTTAAATTTATCATAGTCAATAACCATTGGCTGGTTAACAAATATTTTTTTATTGGCAGTTTTCTGTCTTGTTTTCATTTCTTCATCCAGTGAAAGCTCCTCATAAAGCTTTTCGCCCGGACGAAGACCGACAATTTTAATGCCGATTTCTTCCACAGTATGGTTTGAAAGCTTGATAAGATTTTCAGCCAAATCCATAATTTTTACGGGCTCGCCCATATCAAGAACAAATACCTCACCGCCTTTGGCAAGTCCGCCTGCCTGGCAAACGAGCTGAGCAGCCTCAGGGATTGTCATAAAGTAGCGTGTAATGTCAGGATGCGTAACGCATACGGGACCGCCTGCTTCAATCTGCTTTTGGAAAATCGGAATAACCGAGCCGTGAGAGCCAAGCACATTGCCGAAACGGACAGCAGCATACATTGTGTTGCTGCTTACCTCATTCATATACTGAATAATCATTTCGGTAATTCTCTTGGTGCAGCCCATAACATTTGTCGGGTTAACTGCCTTGTCTGTTGAAAGTATAACCATTTTCGGAACTTTGTATTTATCTGCTGCCACAGCAACATTGTATGTTCCGAACACATTGTTTTTAACTGCTTCACAAGGGCTGTCCTCCATCAAAGGAACATGCTTGTGGGCAGCAGCGTGGAATACCACATCCGGATGGAATTCTTCAAATATCTCATCCAGTCTTTTCATATCACGGACAGAGCCGATTCTGACCTGAATGTTTATTTTTGTGCCGTATTTATCCTTTAAATCATTTGCAAGCTCAAATGCACAGTTTTCGTAAATATCAAAAATGACAATGGTTTTCGGATTATATCTTGCACACTGGTTGCAGATTTCTGCACCGATTGAGCCACCGCCGCCTGTTACAAGAATCGTAGTATCTATCAGATATTTGCAGACAACCGTATCCAGCTTGATTTCATCGCGCTCAAGAAGGTCGGTAATTTCAATTTTTCTGAGATTGTTGACAGAACTTCCGTTTTCAATAATTTCAGCCATTGACGGTGTGGTTTTAACAATTTTATTTGTTGATGCGGCTATTTTCATTATCTCATTCAGTCTTTGCTTGGGTGCGGAAGGAATGCAGATAAAGATTTCATCAACATCATATTCTTCTGCAATTTTGGGTATTTCATCTATATTTCCCGCAATTTTAATTCCGTTAATTCTTTTTCCTCTTTTGGCGGGGTTATCATCAACCGCAACAACAGGTATGTATTTGTCAATTAGCTTTTCTTTGATGTTGCCGATTACAGTATTGCTCATATATCCTGCTCCGACAATCATAACTCTTTTAAGATTACGCTTTTTATTTTTTGACATTTCCATATTAATCTGACTTTTTAATTCACGTTTTATAAACAGATAGCCGATTCTCGGCAGACCAAAAACAAATGTAACAAGCACAAAATTAATAAAATATGCATATAAAGGCAGAATAGAGTAATTCAAAATTATATGAAATATAATTTTATCAACAAGATAGAGCAGAGCAGTATCAATAGCTGCTGCCAGCAGACAAAGACCTATTTCACGTGTGCCGGCAAAAGTCCATACACTTTTATAAAGTCTGAGCAGATAGTTTACAATCAGCACAAAACCGATTGTGATAATTAAATGGTAAGCATTGAAAAGAATATTACTGTACGGAGCGCTGCCTATATTTCCGCTGTTTACAATATAACATATGGCAGCATTGGCAAAGGCAAACAGCGTTGCATCAATAATAGCAAGAAGCCACTTTTTGATAATTCCTTCGATTTTTTTGCGTTTTAAATTTGAATCCTTTTCCATTTTATTTTCCCCTCAATAAATTTATTTTTTTCTTGCTTTTCTAAGTACCCTTATTATTAAAACTGCCGCAAAAAAAGCAATAACAATTGAAATGATAATGATGCAAAGCGGTCTGTTGTTCAGTAAAAAGTTAATATTAATGCCTGCTTTGGTAAAAAGACCTTCGGCATTCGGGACTGCGGAATTATCCTCCTGCGAACTGTAAATGTCTGCTGTGGTTTCAGGTGAAAGGGCTGTAACCTCGCCGACAGCATTGCCAACTGTGACGCTGCATTGACTGTAAATATCATTATTTGCACAAACCACTACTGTTGCATTGCCTGTACCGACAGCAGTAATATCACCATTTGCTTTGACATCAATAATGCCCTCTTCATCGCAGAAATACTCAATAACCGCTCTCGAGTTCCTGGGCTCAATCGAATAATCAAGCTGAACCGTGTCGCCGATTTTTAATTCATAGCTTTCGTTTGTAAGACTCAGCTTTTCAGCCTTTATAATTTCAGTTGTTGTTTCGGTAGTGGTCACGGTTGTCTTTTTTGTTGTGGTGGTTGTTCGTTTTTTTGTTTCGGCTTTTTCAGAGGTGGTTTTCGGTGCGGTGGTCTTTTTAACAGTGGTTTTGCTGCTGCCATTTGATACTCTTGAAAATTCAGGAGAGGCATAACCCATAATTGCACTGATATTGTTATAGGGCTTTGAGCCGCTTGCAGTATATTCTCTTGCTTTGACCTGTCCGGAGCAATTGCCCTCAACAGTATATACAGTGCTGCCTGATATGTAATCCACAATTCCAACGTGCTGGGATGAGCCGTTTCCGCTCCAGTCAAAAAACACAAGATCACCTGCTTTAGGTGTGTAGCCGTCACCGCGTTTGTGATACCTGCCTTTGCTTTCGTACCAGCTTATCATACTGTTGCAGTTTCCGCCTGAGGGAATAACATTTCCGTAAAGGCTTGTCCCAAGGCTTTGGTCAGTCTGACTATAGCACCAGAGCACAAAGGTTGTACACCAGCCGCCCTGATAGCCATACCATTCGCCGTATTTTGAATAGGTTGAGGTGCCTGTATATCCGACCTCAGCAGAGGCGATGGAAATTATTTTGTTTCTGATTTCTCCCTCATCGGCAGCCTCTGCCGTTGCAGGCAAAAACAGCGGTGTCATAAGAACGATTACCGCCATAAAGATTGAAAGCGTTTTGAATTTCACCATATTCCTCCTCATATGAGCAGAAGACATAATCACCTATTATTTATTATACAAATTACATCAAAAAAGTCAATTATTTTTATATTATAATATATTATTTAATTTAATATTTATATTTTAATGGTTGAAAATGATTTCCTTATATTGTAAAATATATTATAGCATTATAAGCATTTTTGATTGGAGAGGGAATTATGGAAAAATTAAAACAATGCACACTTGAGCATGTCACACCTGAAGCGGTTGGTGTTGACAGTAAGGTGATAACTGCTTTTTTAAATGAAATTAATGAGAAAGGCTTGGGGCTTCAGAGCTTTACCGTTGTCTGTCATGACAAGGTTTGTGCGCAGGGCTTTTTTAAGCCATATAATGCTGACAGTCCCCATGTGCTCTATTCTATGAGCAAGTCGGTGACATCAACAGCAATCGGTTTTGCGGTGGATGAAGGCTTAATCAGCCTGAATGACAGAGTGGCTGAGTTTTTCCCTGAATATCCGATGAGCAAGCGTCCGTTTAACAGAATGCTTACGATTCGTATGCTGCTGACTATGCACAGTGACAAGCTGATTACCGTGCTTGATGAAAAGGGTCAGAAGGACTGGATTGCCAACTTTATGGGTGCAACCTTTATTCTGCCGCCGAATACAAAGTTCAACTATATTTCTGAAAATACATTTATGCTTTCCGCTATCATTTCAAGAGTTACAGGTATGAGCGTTGTGGATTATCTTTACCCAAGAATTTTTGAACCGCTGGGAATTGAAAAGCCCTTCTGGGAAATGGATGGCGCAGGCAATAATGCAGGCGGCTGGGGTCTTTATATGAAGAGTGAAGATATTGCCAAGTTCTTTTTGCCTTATATTCACGAAGGGAAGTGGATTGACGGAACGCAGATTGTGCCTGAAATCTGGGTTAAAGAGGCTACAAGAAAGCAGGTTAATTCCGTTCGTGACGGATATATTGATAATATGGAGGGCTATGGCTATCAGTTCTGGAAAAATCCAATTGCCAACAGCTCACGTGCCGACGGTCTGTTCGGACAGCGATGCTTTTTATTCCCCGGCTATGACGCACTTGTAGTTCTCAATTGCGGAGAGGCAGAGGATTATAAGGTAATGAAGGTTTTCTGGAAGTATTTCCCTCATTGCTTCGGCTTTGAAGCACTTCCCGAAAACAAGCAGGCTTATAACGAAATGCTTGAAACCATTGAAAACTGCCATGTTGAGGAGCTGCCTGCTGCTGAAAGAAATACGGAAATGGAGCAGAAAATCTCAGGCAGACTGATTAAATGCAAAACCTCTGAATTTGTTTCGGTTGTTACAATTTCAATAACACAGATGCTTTATAATAAGCCCGGTGAGATAAATGAAATGAAGCTTACCTTTGAGGAGGATAAGCTGCTGTTTTACTGGAAGGAAAAGGAGTATGAAAATACAATCGAGGTTGGTTTGAATGGTGAATACGGTGTGTCGGAAATTACACTTGGTGATTTGCATTATCATACATATTCAAAGGCTGCATGGCAGGAGGATGGCACACTCAAGCTGTGGATAAGACCTATTGAAACTGCCCATGTAAGAAAGTTCACCTTTGAGTTCAGAGAGAATGATGTTGTTAAGGTTATCAATGAAATGTCACCTAAATTTGAAGATCTTGCCATTTACAATATGACCTTCCTCGGCTATCCGATTAAGGGCGAAACAACAGAGGATGTTGTTAAAAATGCAGTTAAGACTCTGGGTCTGCCGATTATTGAGCCTGATTTCAAGGGTAAATTTGCTGACTAATGAAATATATAAATTCATACCATTCACCGCTTGGTAAAATGACAATGGCAAGCGACGGTGAAAAGCTTACAGGCTTGTGGTTTGATGACCAAAAATATTTTGCGTTGCACCTCAGTGCTGATGCCGTTTGCATTGATTTGCCTGTCTTTGATAAAACGAAATTATGGCTTGATGCATATTTCAAAGGCGAAAAGCCCGATTTTTTGCCACCGATTTATCTTAAAGGCACTGATTTTCAGTGTGAGGTTTGGGATATACTTTTAAAAATTCCTTACGGCAGTGTGATAACCTATGGTGATATTGCAAAGGAAATTGCAGAAAAAAGGGGGCTGAGCCGAATGTCTGCACAGGCAGTCGGCGGTGCCGTGGGTCATAACCCCATAAGCATAATTGTACCCTGCCATAGAGTTGTAGGTACAAACGGCAGTCTGACAGGCTATGCAGGCGGACTTGACAAAAAAGCGTATTTACTTAAATTGGAAAATGCTCGTTTGACAAAATATATATAAACTGTTACAATATTTAAAAGAGGTAATTTTATGACACATTTATTTGTAATGCTTAATACACAGCAGCCTCAGCCTATGCAGCAAGCATGGGTTTGTTCGCGTTGTGTTCATACAGCAGTGTCATAAGGATTTATTAGAACTATAAAACCAAGACCACTGATGAGCACATCGTCAGTGGTCTTTTTATATTGTCAGGAGTGAGAAATTTTATATTATGAACAAGATTAAATATTTTTATAATCACTATAATGAAGATAAAAGATTGATGAGAAAAAGTCATATGCCGGAGTATTTATTAACAATGAAATATATTGAAAAATATTTGTTTGCAGGTGCAAGAGTATTAGAGATGGAGCGGGTACCGGTAGATATTCAATAGCTTTGGCTGAAAAGGATTATGATGTAACAGCAGTTGAATTAGTTGAGCATAATATTGGAATTATGAAAGAAAAGGTTAAGAATTCTTACAATCTTTCTATTTATGAAGGTAATGCTTGTGATTTGAGTTTCCTTGATGACAATAGCTTTGACATCGTATTGCTGTTAGGACCAATGTATCATCTGTTTGACGAAAATGAAAAGCATAAAGCAATTCGTGAAGCTATTCGACTTGCAAAAACAGGAGGCATAGTTTTTGCATCATATTGTAACAATGATGCTTGTATTTATAAGTTTTTTGGAAGAAGAACAATTATTAAGCAAATGAAAAAAGGTTTTGTAACATCTGATTTCAGAGCAAGACCGAAGAATGTATTTGAGCTTTATCGTAAATCGGATATAGATTATCTAATGAAGAACTATAATGTGGAAAGGCTGCATTTTGTAGGTGTAGATATGCTTTCCTATATCTTTGATGACAGATTTGATAAACTGAATGACGGAGAGTTTAAATTATATATTGCGTTTTTAGAAACGATTTGCGAGCGAGAAGATTTGGTTGGATTTTCCATACATATGCTTGATATATTCAGAAAGGGGAATGAATATGATTACGAATAAAAGCATTGATAACGGCAAGGGCTTTGACTGGGGGCTTGCCAGTGAGGATTATGCTAAGTACAGAGATATTTATCCGAGGGAGTTTTATGAAAAGATTGTGGCTTTAGGTCATTGCACGGCAGGTCAAAGGGTGCTTGATTTAGGAACGGGAACCGGTGTGCTGCCAAGGAATATGGCAGAATACGGTGCAAAATTTACCGGCACAGATATTTCTGCAAATCAGATTAAATATGCTCGAAAGCTGACGGAAGCCAAAGGTCTTGATATAGATTATATTGTTTCATCAGCAGAAAATCTGGATTTTGCACTGGGCAGCTTTGATGTGGTAACAGCCTGTCAGTGCTTTATGTATTTTGATAAAAAAATTATTCTGCCTAAAATTCATAAATGGTTAAAGCCAAATGGTCATTTTTTAATTCTGTTTATGGCGTGGCTGCCCTTTGAAAGTGAAATTGCTAAAGCGAGTGAAGATTTGGTGCTGAAATATAATCCCTCCTGGACCGGCGGCAGAATGACCAGATATGCTCTGAAAGATCCGGAATGGAGCAGTGAATATTTTACGGTTTCAAATGCAGTTGCTTATGATCTTGATGTGCCGTTTACACGTGAAAGCTGGCACGGCAGAATGAAGGCGTGCAGGGGAATGGATGCATCGCTGTCACAAGATAAAATTTTAGAATTTGAAAAGGAGCACCTAAACTATCTTTCAACCGTTCCTGAACAATTCACGATTAAGCATTATGCAACGATACTTGATTTGAAAAAGCTTGATAATATTGAAAAGGAAATAAAAGGGCTTAAAGAAAAGGTTGAAGAGCTTGAAAAATAATGACTCAATCAATAAAAAGAAACACCGAAGAAACCTTGTGTTCTTCGGTGTTTCTTGATTTTAAATTGTTGAAATATTGCGAGTGTCAGTTCTTACAATATTGATTAACGGCTTGATTATTCTTCCTCTGTGGGAGCAGTGGGGTATTTCAGGTCTGCTTTTGTCCAGTTTTCAATGACCTTTAAAAATGCCTTTGCCTCCTCCTTAGCCTGTGCAAGGTTGTGGTCAAGGCAGTTGCCGCATTCCTTTGGTGATGCACCGGGCACAACACCCCAGAAATCTGCAATATACTGAAATGCTTCTCTGATCAGATTAATGCTGTAGCCGTCGCTGAGGCTTCTGGTTAAAAAGTAAAAGCCTGTTCTGCAGCCCATAGGACCGAAATAAATAATATTGTCACCGAACTCTGTGTTTCTTACGTAGGTAGCAAACAGGTGCTCAATGGTATGCATTGCGGCATTGGTCATAACCGTTTCTCTGTTCGGCTCACGCATACGGATGTCATATGTAGTAATATCATCATCAATTCTGCTGATGTAAATTCCTTTTTTTAAAATATTGTGGTCAATCTGAAAGCTTGGTATGGTTTTCATTTTACTTCAACTCCTGTTAAAAATGATAAATTATTTGTGGCTTTATATAAATCTGCCCCGTTGCTGAAATCAGCTATCAGTCTTTTTGCATCAAGCTTTGCGATTTCAAACAAATCCTCAAAGCTTTCATTATGATAGCTGTTGTCAAAAGGGGACTGCCAATTGCTGTTGTCTATATTACCATATTTTTTCGCTTTTTCCAAGTCCCTTGGACGAAGCATTGCAGAAAATTTATAATTTTTTGAAAAGGGCGCAATCACGGCTTCCGCAGCATAAAGGAATTTTCTTTTCATACCTGTTGCATCAAAGGTTGCCGCCTGCACACGCTTCATATCCTTTACTGCTGTTGCGGCTGTGCTTTCATCCATTTCAATATCGAGCACCCTCGGTACAACATATGCGTAAAGCTTTCCGATTTCTGCTAACACTTTTTCGTCCTCACATACAGTGCAGGCAGTGTCAAACAGTGCAGGCTCGGCAATACCATAACGCTTATTGAGCAGATAGGTGTCCATACTGAATTCAATCGTATTGTGTGCAGTATGGGGATTAGTCAATGGGCTTTTATCCACTATTTTATACTGCAGGCTGTAAACATAGGGATGGCACAGTCTGTCAAGGGCATAGTGCATTATAAATCCGTGCACATAGGATTTGGCAATATCCTTTTGCTTTGATCGTTTATTGCAGTAATCACGCATATTTTCAAGAATATCCGCAGGCTTTGACCTGTGCAGAGCAGAACCGATTTTTCTTTTGGATTTGCCCGGCATCCAAGGGAAAACCCTGTGAAAAAAGAATATATCAGGTCCTTGTGTTCCGACCATAAGGGCTTCTTCGTTCAAATCAAAGTCAACAGATGTGTAAAGCTGCGGCAGCAGCTCACGTGCAAATATGCAGTGTGTGGAATAGGAAGGCATTAAATCAGTCCTTTAAAATCAGTTGGAAAATCACAGTCAAGTATCATTTCCTTATGAGTAATCGGGTGCGTGAAATAGATTGTTTTGCAGTGCAGAGCCTGCCTGTCAATTAAATCCGTACTGCCGCCGTACAGCGTATCACCCAGCAGCGGATAGCCGAGATGAGAAAAGTGAACACGAATCTGGTGTGTTCTGCCTGTTTCAAGGTTTAATTTAAGCAATGTATTACCGTTTTTTCTGCTGACCGCTTCCCAATGGGTCACGGCTCTTTCGCCGTCATCAAAAACACCACGCTCAATAATGCTTTCGCGGACACGGCGGATAGGCAGATCAATTGTGCCTTTTCCGCTTAGCTCACCGCTGCATACAGCATAATAATCCTTATGTATTTTACCTGCAAGCTTACAGGCAGCAAGCTCATTTTTCGCAATGAGAACAAGCCCTGATGTATCACGGTCAAGGCGGTATACTGCACGGAAAGCGGTGTCACTTTCCATATAGCAGGCAGCCGCATTTGCAAGCGTGTCACCCCTGTGATTTCTGCTTTCGTGCACAGGCATAAATGCAGGCTTGTTCAGTACAAGTATATCCGCATCATTATATACGGCTTGCACATTACTTTCGGTCAGCTTTTCAGGCATTCTTCCCTTATTCTCAATTGTTATTTTAAGGGTATCACCGGTGAATATTTTGTCGATTGTCCGTGCAAATACACCGTTTTTTGTTATTCCGTTTTCGGTATTTTTCAGCTTTGTCAGCAGGGCAGAGGATACACCGAAATCCCTAAGAAAATCACGTATCTGTCTTCCGCTGTCCTTGTCTGTAATTATAAATTCAATACTTCTCATAATAAAAAAAAGCAGTCCTCAGTTTTTCTCCAAGGACTGCTATGCGTTTATATTAGTCTACCTTTACAATCCAGCCCATCTTGTCATCGAGTTTGCCGAACTGCATACCTGTGAGTGTGTCATAAAGCTTCTGTGTTAAAGCGCCTGTTTTGAAGCCGTTGATTTCAACAGTGTCACCCTCATATGTAAGACTGCCTACCGGGCTGATAACAGCAGCGGTTCCTGTTCCGAACACTTCCTCAAGCTTGCCTGATTTAGCAGCGTCCATAATGAAATCTATTGTGAATCTTTCCTCGTGAACCGTGTAGCCCCAATCCTTGAGGAGCTCAATACAGCTCATTCTTGTGATACCGGGCAGAACAGTGCCTACTGTAGGAGCAGTGTAGATTTCGCCGTCAACCTTGAACATAATGTTCATTGAGCCAACCTCTTCAACATACTTTCTCTCAACACCGTCAAGCCACAGCACCTGTGAGAAGCCAAGCTTGTGACCCTTTTCAGATGCAATGATGGATGCTGCGTAGTTACCGCCGCATTTGATGTAGCCTGTGCCGCCGGGAGTAGCACGTACATACTCGTCCTCAACATAAATCTTAACAGGGTTCATACCCTCTTCGTAGTAAGCACCTGATGGTGAGCAGATGATGATGAATTTGTATTCATCTGCAGCCTTAACACCGAGAACAGGCTCAGTAGCGATGGTGAACGGACGGATATATAAGCTTGTTTCAGGCTCGCTTGGAACCCAGTCCTTTTCAACTGCAACCAATGCTTTGACAGCCTCGACAAAATCCTCAACAGGGATTTCGGGAATACAGAGTCTGTCGTGTGTAGACTTCATTCTCTCACCGTTTTTGTCGGGTCTGAAAAGCTGAACGCTTCCGTCAGGCGTTCTGTAAGCCTTCAAGCCCTCAAAGCATTCCTGTGCGTAGTGGAACACAAGTGCAGACGGGTCAAGTGTAAGGGACTGATAGGGAACAATTCTTGCATTGTGCCAGCCTTCACCTGTCTTATAGTCCATAATGAACATATGGTCGGTGAAGATGTGACCGAAGCCCAGCTTGCCTTCCGGCTTAGCCTTTGGTGTTTGTGTTAATTCATACTTGATTTCCATTGTATATTACCTCTTTTGTAATGAATTTGCTTAATAATTGAAAGAAACGATTACTCCGTTGTTAGCAGCGTATAAAGTATTAAGACCGCTTGCTCTCAGAATAATAATGTTGCTTTCCTGATAATTTGTGTTGCCTGCGATTAATTCTTTAATTGTTTTCGCCTTTTCTTCACAGCATACATGGCTGATTATGCAAAGCTTATTGCTTAAATCCGCACCCTCAGTATCCTTTGCAATAAGATGTGACAGCTTGATAAGTGTGCGCTTTATTGTCAAATCCTTGCCTGCGATTGCGACCTTGCCGTTTTCGGCACGTCCGATTAATTTAACTCTTAATGCTTCAATCACATTTGCAGCCAGATTAAACAATCTTCCGTTGCCTTTCAGAATATCAAAGCTTTCAAGGCAAAAGTAAAGTTCGCTGTTGTTGGTTATAAAGCTTTCAACCTTTTCAACGATTTCGCTGAAAGCTTTTCCTGCATCGGCAAGCTTTTTTATTTCCATAGCAATGAGGGTTTCAACACCTGAGGTCGCAAGAGAATTGAAAACGTGAATGTTTTTGTTATCACCATTTTCATCCTTATAAAGCTCAACACCCTGCACAGCACTGTTATAGCAGCCGCTGAGGTGACTTGTTATTGTGATGATGTATATATCATCAGCTTCACAGCAGCAGGCATCTGCAAAAGCCTGTGGTGAAGGGCATGCCGATTGAGCAAGAACGTCGCTGTTAATCATTCTGTTTACAAAGTCATCCTGATTGAATTTTTCATCATCGGGAATGACATAATCACCAATCTGTAAGGTGAGTGGAATAACCTCGAGGTTATTCCAGTTTTTCATATCTGTAGTTAAGTCACAGCAACTGTCAACAACGATTTTATAGCTCATTGGGCACTTACCTTTCAATATATCAGAATTTGTTATTGATTTAAACAATTTATAGATGGATTTATTATACTCTTTTTTTACGATATAGTCAATAAAAAATGCGACGGAAAATTCATTGACCGTCGCATAAATTTATTTTATCAATGACATCGCTTTTTCAATCTGTTTTTCAACACTGCCTGCACTCGGACCGCCTGCAACAAGTCTGTCATTTACGCATTTTTCAAGATTGATTGCCTTATAAACCTCATCGTCAAATAAATCACATACTGCCTTGTATTCTTCTATCGGCAGAGTTTCAAGAGTAAGTCCCTTGTCAATGCAGATTGCAACAAGCTCGCCTGTTGCCTTGTATGCATCACGGAAGGGGAGCCCCTTTGATACAAGATAGTCGGCACAGTCCGTAGCATTGATAAAGCCCTTCGCCGCTGCATTTCGCATATTTTCTTTTATAACGGTCATTGTGTCAATCATCGGGGTGAAGGCATTCAGGCACATCTTCACAGTATCAACAGCGTCAAAGACAGCTTCCTTATCCTCCTGCATATCCTTGTTGTATGCAAGGGCAATACCCTTCATAACTGTCAACAATGTTGTCAGATCACCAAAGACCCTGCCGCTCTTGCCGCGAACAAGCTCTGCAATATCGGGATTTTTCTTCTGCGGCATAATGCTTGAGCCTGTTGAAAAAGCATCGTCAAGCTCAACAAATTTGAATTCCCAGCTGCACCACATAATGATTTCCTCGCTGAAGCGTGACAGATGCACCATAATAAGTGACAGCGCTGCTGCCAGCTCAATGCAGAAATCTCTGTCGGAAACACCGTCAAGGCTGTTTGCACTTATGTCGTCAAAGCCAAGAAGCTCAGCAACCATATGCCTGTCAAGAGGGTAGGTGGTTCCTGCAAGAGCACCGCTGCCGAGAGGGCAGACATTCATTCTCCTTTTCACATCCTTGAGCCTGTCCAAATCTCTGCAAAGCATAGCTGCATATGCCATAAGATGATGACCGAAGGTGATAGGCTGTGCCCTTTGAAGGTGTGTGTAGCCCGGCATAATCGTTTCTTTATTTTTATCTGCTTTATTACAGATAACACGGATTAATTCCTTGATTTTATCAGCAATCTCGTCAATCTCGTTTTTCAGAACAAGTCTTATGTCCAGCGCAACCTGGTCATTTCTTGACCTTGCAGTGTGCAGTCTTTTGCCGGTCTGACCCAGCCTTGCGGTCAGCTCACCCTCAATGAAGGTGTGAATATCCTCAGCCTCCATATCAATATTAAGATTGCCGTTTTTAATATCATTATATATTTCGCTTAAGCACTGAACAATTTTGTTGCTTTCGCTCTGGTCAATAATGCCAGCTGCGCCAAGCATTGTGGCGTGTGCAATACTGCCCTGAATATCCTGCGCATACATTCTTGAATCAAATTTGATTGATGAATTGAAATCGTTGGTTTCCTTTGCAAGCTCCTTTTTGAACCTGCCTTTCCATAGCTGTGCCATAAAAATCCCCTTATATAGTAGTAGGGGCGGATACTATCCGCCCGCATAAATGATTTATTATTCTCCTCTTTGCTTGTCAAGCAGAGCCTTAACCTTGATTGAAAGACCGAACAGATTAATAAATCCTGCTGAGTCTGCCTGATTGTAAGCACCGCCGTCCTCGCCGAAGGAAGCAATATTCTCATCATAAAGTGTGTATGGTGAGGTAATACCTGCGTTAATGATGTTGCCCTTGTAAAGCTTAACCTTAACATCACCTGTAACCGTTTCCTGTGTCTTATCAACAAAGGCTGAAAGTGCCTCACGAAGCGGAGTGAACCATAAGCCGTTGTAAACAAGCTCGCCGAATTTCTGTGAAACAAGCTTTTTGTAGTGTGATGTTTCACGGTCAAGTGTAATCATTTCAAGAAGCTCGTGCGCCTTGTAAAGAATTGCACCGCCGGGAGTTTCATAAACACCACGGCTCTTCATGCCAACCAGTCTGTTCTCAACAATGTCAAGCAGACCGACTCCGTTTGCACCGCCAAGCGCATTCAGCTTTTCAACGATTGCAAGAGCCTTCATTTCCTCACCGTCAATGGCAGTGGGAACACCCTTTTCAAAATGAATGGTTACGTATGTTGCCTTGTCAGGAGCCTGCTCGGGAGCAACACCTAATTCAAGAAAGCCTTCCTTTGCGTACATAGGCTCGTTTGCAGGGTCCTCAAGGTCAAGACCCTCGTGGCTCAGATGCCATACATTCTTATCCTTTGAATAGTTTGTTTCACGGTTTATTTTAAGCGGAATATTGTGTGCCTCGGCATATTCAATTTCCTCCTCACGGGATTTGATATCCCACTCACGCCAAGGGGCGATAATCTCCATTTCGGGAGCAAAAGCCTTAAGTGTCAGCTCAAAACGTACCTGGTCATTGCCCTTGCCTGTGCAGCCGTGGCAGATTGCATCTGCACCTTCCTTGATTGCAATTTCAGCAAGACCCTTTGCAATGCAGGGGCGGGCGTGTGATGTGCCCAGTAAATAGGTTTCATAATCAGCACCTGCTTTCAGGCAAGGGAAGATGTAATCCTCAACATATTCATCCTTTAAATCAAGCACATAAAGCTTTGATGCGCCTGTTGCAATTGCCTTTTCCTCAAGTCCGTCAAGCTCCGTACCCTGACCAACGTCACCGGAAACTGCAATAACCTCACAGTTGTTATAATTCTCCTTTAACCACGGAATGATGATTGATGTGTCAAGTCCGCCTGAATAGGCAAGAACTACTTTTTTTATTTCCTTAGCCATAATATATCTCCTTAAATTTTAACTTTGTATCTATTATATATTTACTTATTCACATTTTCAACCCTTTTTAAAAAGTTTGTATAAATATTCAAAAATATACACAAATATTCAATATAATTGTATATTATTACAAATTATCGGTGACTTTACAATTTGTGTTTTATATATAAATAGGTATGCAAAAATCCTCAAATTCAAAGCGATTGTCTATTAAGTAAAATGTTAACATTTTGTAAAAAGTTTTTTTGAAAAATATGTTGATTTTGCCGTTACTATGTGTTAAAATGCAATTGTATATTAATAGGATTAATGGGCTTACTATGCCTGTTAGTTCAGCTGGTTTTGATAAATCTGTCTTGCCTGGTGCAGCGTTTGGGTCAGAAAATTAAGCACCCGTGGCTGACGGCTTTGTCACAGCCAAATAATTTGGGAGGAATTAATATTATGAAAACTAAGCTTTCTAAAAGAATTCTGTCTGTTTTCCTTGCCGTTTTAATGATGGTTACATCTATTCCGATGGCTGCTCTCACAGCTTTTGCGGATAATTCTGGTTCAGCGATTACAGACAGCTACATCGACGCTGCTAATGCACAGATGCTTGCGTTCAAAACAAAGCTTGAAACACCTAATGCTTCTTATAAAAAGGTTACCAACGCATATAATGCATATGTTGGTTGTCAGGAAGCACTTGATGCCTATATGTATGGCGGCGTTTCTTCTTCTGTTCTCTCACAGGCTACAGAAAATCTGAAAACAGCAATTGCCGGAATTGAAAATTATACCGGTGATGCTGCAATAAATGCAGTTAACGAAAAAGACCGCACAGATTACAGCAGAGTATGGACAGGCGACAGCAGTGACTTGCCGCTTAAAAATGTTCTCTGGTCTGAAACCAACTATAATGCAGAGCGCGGCTCGGCAAGTGGTGTATCCGCTGGTGGTGCAGCTGGTCTTACAAAAGCAATACTTTATTATCCTGAGGTTACGCTCCTCTATGACGGAAAGAATATTCCGCAGGCTACCATCCGTGCTACTGTAACTGGTGAAGGCAATACAAACAGTAAAACAAGATATGCTACAGCTATTGAGCTTAATAACGCAAAAGACGGAATCGTTCTTGACCAGAACTGGAAGGGCTTTGACGGCGGTAACTTCGACGTTGCATGGGCTTTAAATTATGGTACTGACAGTCTGTCATATACCTCAACACAGAATGGCGCCGGCATATATGAAGTATATTACAAAAAAATAATGGGCAGTACATTAAGAATTACCCCTCGTAATGCTTCTAATATCTATAAGTTTACAGATTCTATGAAGGAAACTGAACTTTATCGTGACATTACTCCGAGTATAAGTGCTGCTTTCGGTTCCAGCGGCGGTTTCATTCAGGTTGGCGGTGATATTACTGCAACTGTTACAGGTAATCAGCAGATTCACGTTGTTAACTTTAAGGCTCTTATTGATGCTGTTGCTGCTAACGGCGGCAAAATGAAGGCTATTGATGTTTCTAACTATACGCAGGGCGGATTAAGCTATTATATTAAGGCTATGGATGATGCTACTGCATTTAATCCTCTTGATTGGTTCACAACCTCTAATAACTACACAGGCTGTGCAAGCGAAATCAGCAGACTTATCTCTGTTATGAATAATGCTGATACATCCAAAACAAATGACCCTGCTTATAGCAATCTCCGCAAGGCAATGGATGCTAAGAGGGGCGACTATAACAATGGTGTTCAGCCTGCAGATTCAACAGATGCAACTTGGACTGCATTAAAATCAGCATATGAGACTGCTAAGAGTATTATGGCTGGTCTTACAGCAACAGGCTATAACGATCCAACCGGAGCACAGGCTGCTGCAGACGCTCTTTCAGCTTGTAATCTTGAATTTGCTGTTTCAAAAATTGACACAACCGAATTAGAGGGTGTTATTGATGCACTTTTCTCCTATGAGTCAATCTTTGTTCCGGAACTCAGAGCACAGGCAAATGCTGTTGCTGCTGAAGCACAGATTGCTGTATGGGGCAGTGTTGATAACTATCCTAACACAAAGGATTCATTAAATGATACACCTGAAAATCAGGAGATTTATGCGAATGCACTTGAAAGTGTAAAAGCAGCAGTAAGAGCTCTTCGTTTTTCACCTGATAAGTTTACAATGACCGATGTGGGAAGATTTTCACTCAACAGTGCAATTGATTTGATTGATACCATTGAGGATCCTACAGACTATAACAACTATGCTGATTTTGCCTTGGCAGTTGAAAATGCAAGAAATTACGCTTCAACACTTAACGATGTTGAACTTACAGATTATGAAACACAGATGGCAAATCACAGAGCTATTATTGAAGATGTAGCTGTAGCATATTATGGTCTTAACTATTCCTTCACAAAGATTCCTGATGGTACGGTTGCAAAAGTCGGCGGCAGAACAGCAATGACTCCGCTTACAACGAAGGATACTTATAATTTCCAGGGTCAGTTCACATATACAAACTCTGCTACTATTATAAGAACAACACATGATGCAATCAGTGTTCCTTGGGGTCATGCTACAGTAGGTGTTGCATCTGACTGTACAAACACAAACAGCGGTCTTGACAGTATTACAATTGATCCTAAAATGCCTAAGATGCCGAACGGCGGTCAGGGCGGTCATAACCGTATTGTACAGGATAATAACAATTCATCAACTCCGAAAGCACTGTCTGAACAGCAGAAATCAGATTATTCAGGCTGCCTGACAAAAACCAGTGCAGAAAATTATTCTGGAGTGCAGGGCACATTTGAATACAAGAATATTAAATATTCAGGCAGATCGCATAATAATGTTGCAGGTCAGGCTTTCGTAGCATCTGACGGTACAAGAGTAAGTGCTGCTGATGCAGAAAATATTATTCTTGATGAGATGCTTACAAAAACCGATGGTACTGCAACCAACCCGGCACATGGTGTTGTAACCGTTTCTCCGAATTCAAAGGAAACTGCCTGGGCTTATGTAACAGGTGATTTGGTACTGAATGGTCCTCAGTTTGAAAAGCAGACACTTGGTCCTGCTACAACTCCTGTAAAGAGAACCTATACACTTAATTCTAATTTCGCTATGGTTGGTCTCTTCAATACACAGAATGGCTTGCTCAACTATAGCTATTATCAGTGGCTTACATCTGAATCATCAGGTGAAAAGATTAATGCTACTGTTGAGGTTGTTGATATTTCAACCTTAGTTGACCTTGTTGCTGAATGTAACCTGATTAGCGAACCGGCTAAGTATACTGATGAAAGCTTCAGCCGTTTCTCAACTGCTTTGAAGGAAGCAGGTGCTGATATTGATTATACTGAACTCACAGCTGACAGAATTACGCAGATTTGTGAAAGCAGATATACAAACCTCTGGAGTGCATACAAGGGTCTTAAATTAAAGACTTATACAGTTCAGTTTAAGTATATGGATGCTAACGGTACAGAAAAGACAGTTACCGTTATGCCTACACACGGCGATTCAATTGAATCAAATCCAACATGTCTGAATAACTTCAATAAAATCAATCTTGTTGATTACGTTGACGGCAACTATACAATGCAGTGTATCGGTTGGTCACCTGCATTTGATATCTCTGCACCGATTACCAGTGATATCACATATGTAGCTCAGTATGAGGCTGTACTTAATGCTGCTGATTTCACAGCTTTTAATACAGCAAAGACCGCATTGATAAATGCACTTGTTGACAACAAGTTTACTGCATCCTCACTTAAGGCTGCTGCAGCTGAGGTTGATAAGCTTGTTTACTATGATGAGTCAGCTCAGATTGATGTTATGGCTGATAAGCAGTCTGAGATTGATGCTGAAACCGCTGTTCTTGAGGCACAGCTTGCTGCACTCAAGGAAGTTAATTATGATAAGTCTGTAGCTGATGCTGTTAAAGAGCAGATTACGCTTGCACAGAAAACAGACCCTGATATGTATGACAGCAATTTAACCTTTGATAATGATGAAACCGTAACCATTTGCGGAAAAGATGTTGTAGGTCTTGTATTTGAATCACAGACTGAGCTTGATAATGCTATTTCCCAGGCTGTTAATGCAATGACTCCGATTACTTATGACATTTACCTTAATGGTGCTAAGATTGGCACCGGCGTATATGGCGAAGCAATCATTATCAACAGTGATGGTGTTCTTTACAATAATGTTGAAGATTATGATAGTGACGCGCTTGACGGCGAAGGCTGGGCAGCTTGGAACTACCATTATAAAGCAAATACATCTGAGTCAGTTGACAAATATATGTTTACTGCTAAATCAATTGGTTTTATAGTTCGTGGTGATGCATATGTTACATCAACACCTGCAGATGCTCCTGATTCAAACTATCTTGTAACAATTAAGGATGCTAATTCTGACAGAGTACTTCTTGCAGATGTAGCTTCTTACGAGTACACATTGCCAGCAGCACCAGCAAGACCGTATTATAACTTTGTTAACTATGTTGTAAACGGTGAAAATTATAATGTTGGTGATACAATTGCAGTAACTGCCAATACAACAGTTGAGGCTGTTTACACAGCTAAGGAAGAAAATACTTTTGATATTATCTTCTATGATGGTTATCAGAACTGCATTGATGGTGTATTGGATGAGGAGAAAACAGGTTTGCTGTATGATGATGTTGTTACATTTACATCAGAAAACGCATATGCATGGGCTGATTCAAGAGTAAGTATGGATGGTGAAACAAGCTATTTCACAGTTCTTCACTATGGTCCAACCTACAGCTTCAATGTTTACAAGTCAATGACAGATACTGACGAGTATTATGGCGGACTTGTTGCTCTTTCACAGGAAGAATATAATAATCTTCAGAGAGAAGATTCACAGGATATTCTTGAAACTCCGGATGGTGTAAGAATAACTCCTGTTTCAGGTAACATTTATGATGGTTATGTATACTCAGAGGCTAAGCCATTTGCAGCAGTTCATAATGTTCCTGTTGCTAAGTATTCAGGTGCAGACGTTACTAAGTTCACATTAATCGGTTATGTTGCTCTTCCTGAGGGTTATACAGTTGTTGAACACGGTTTCTTATTCACAAGAAATGCTGATGTTTCTTCAATGACTGTTGAAGATGTTGATATGAAGAATATTATTCGTATGAAATCTTCTAACACAACCGTTGGTGATCAGTTTGTAGTTGATGTTAAGAATCCTGCTTCATCAGTTTCATTCAAGTATTCAGCATATGCTGTTATTAAGGATGCCGCAGGCAACACATCTTACATCTATTCTAATATCGTTGATGGCACAAACAATTTCTAAAAAGGAGGGTTACAAATTATGAAGAAGTTTTATGAAGAACCGGAAATGATTGTTCGTAATTATGTTTTACCTCCAAACGATGTTGTTACAACAAGTGGAACAGGCGGTAATACAGGAGGCGGAAGCCTCGAAGGCGGAGACGAATACGATCCGTTTGCAGATTATTTTGAATAATAATTCATTTGGCACCTCGGCTTATGCCGGGGTGCTTTTTTGCTGTTCGTTCATTATTAATTTTAATATTTATGTAAGATGACATAAATTTAACAATTTTGTTATTTGACTTATTATAAGTTATATATTATTATATTTATTAATGATGATATTAGTGGAAGTGCGGCTTATGAATATATTGGTTGTCGGTCTGGGTCTTATTGGTGCCAGTCTTGCAAAAACATTAAAGAAAAACACAAAGCATCATATTATGGGCTGGAACAGAACAGAGTCTGTTTCAATGCGTGCTGTCAGTGACGGTGCAATTGATGAAACGGGTGAGCTTTGTGATTTAATTCCCAAGGCGGATATTACTATTGTTAATTTTTATCCTGATGCTATTGTTCCTTTTATTAAGGATAATAGGGATTTATTTAAGAAAAACAGCATAGTTACTGACTCTTGCGGTATAAAAACAAAAATATGTACTGAGCTTGAAAAAGAAAGCTTTGGTTTTCATTTTGTGGGTGGACATCCAATGGCGGGACGTGAGGTAAGCGGATATGATAACTCACTTGATACGCTTTTTGATAAGGCATCATTTATTTTTACGCCGCTTTCTTCAACACCGAGATATATAACAGATGCTCTTGTAGGCTTAGCACAGGAAATGGGCTTTGCACGTACTGTTGTCACCACGCCTGAGCATCATGATGAAATGATTGCTTTCACCTCACAGATTGCTCATGTGCTTGCGTGTTCATATGTGCTTTCTCCATTAGCACCATACCATGCTGGTTATTCTGCCGGCAGTTATCGGGATGTCAGCCGTGTTGCAAGAATTAATGCAGATATGTGGACAGAGCTGTTTATTGCAAATGGTGAGCCGCTTGTCAGAGAAATTGATGATTTGGTTTCAAATCTTATGAAATTCAAATATGCAATTGTGAACAGTGATGAAAAAAAGCTTCACGATTTAATGGAAAAGGGTAACAAAATTAAAGAGGAAATCGGTTAATGAAAAAGCTAACGGTTAAGGTTAATGACCAGTATGATATATTAATAGAAAAAGGCTTGCTGTCAAGAGCAGGTGAGCTGATAAATGATGTTTTGAAATGCAAAAAAATTGCCCTCATAAGTGATACAAACGTATTCCCTCTCTATGGTGAATTGGTTAAGGCGTCGCTTGTAAAACAGGGTTATGAGGTATTTGAGTTCGTTTTTACGGCAGGTGAGGCATCTAAAAAAACTTCAACTGTTATTGATATGGTTGAATTTATGGCTGAAAACCGCCTGACACGTGAAGACGGAGTCGTTGCTCTTGGCGGCGGTGTTTGCGGAGATATGGCTGGGTTTGCTGCTGCAATTTATCTTAGAGGTATTAAATTTATTCAGATACCTACATCACTGCTTTCTCAGGTGGATTCATCTGTGGGCGGAAAAACTGCTGTGGATTTGCCGCAGGGCAAGAATTTATGCGGAGCTTTCCATCAGCCGAGTCTTGTTATTATCGACCCCGATGTTTTAAATACACTCAGTGATGAATTTTTTGCTGACGGAATGGGCGAGGTTATTAAGGCTGGCTGTATTAAATCAGAATCACTTTTTGAAAGACTTGAGAAAGAAAATCCAAAGAATTTTATTGAGGATATGATTTATGAATGCCTTGATATAAAACGTCAGGTTGTTGAGAATGATGAAAAGGAGCATGGCGAGCGTGCCCTCCTGAATTTCGGTCATACCTGCGGTCATGCAATTGAAAAGCTGTGGAATTTTGAAACGGTTACGCACGGAGAGGCTGTCGGAATCGGTATGGTTATGATTAGCAGAGTAGGCGAAAAGTTAGGCTTAACCCAGGTGGGAACAGCGGACAGGATTGTGAATGTTCTTAAAAAGAACAATATGAAGATTGCCGATACACACAGCATTGAAGAAATCGTCGATGCAATGAGCGCTGACAAAAAGAGAACAGGCAGCATAATGAAATTTATTTTGCTTAAAAAAATAGGTGACAGCTTTATTTATCCTGTGAATAATGATGATATAGCAGGTATTTTTGGAGTATAAATTAATGAGTGTAGTTGAAATCGAAAATTCTATATTAACAGGTGAGGTTGTTGCTCCTCCCTCAAAATCGGCTGCTCACAGAGCCTTGGTATGCTCATTCCTTGCAGGTGGCGGAACAGTAAAGCCAATCGTTGATTCAAACGATATGCGTGCAACGGTTGGTGTTATCCGTGCTTTAAAGAATGATGAGAAGGAGCTCAACTGCATTGAGAGTGGTTCAACAATGCGGTTTATGATTCCTGTTGCCGCAGCGCTTGGCAAGGAGGTTATGTTTGTCGGTGAGGGCAGTTTGCTGTCACGAACACTCGGTGAGTATATGACGCTTTTGCCGCAGCATAATGTTAAGGTGAAAAGTGACGGCTTTTTGCCGCTTGAGATTTCAGGCAAGCTGACGAACGGCAGCTACGAGGTCAATGGTGATGTCAGTAGTCAGTATATTACAGGGTTGCTTATGGCACTTGCAAATACTGACGGTGACAGTGCGGTTATCTTAAAAACACCACTGCAATCCAAGCCGTATGTGGATATGACAATCAAGGTTATGGCTGATTTTGGCGTGAATGTTACGGAAACAGATTTTGGCTATTTAATCCACGGCAATCAGAAATTCAGACAGCTTGATTATACTGTTGAGGGCGATTGGTCACAGGCGGCATTCTTCCTTGTGGCAGGTGCTTTAGGCGGAAGGGTTATGGTCAAGGGTCTTGATATCAATTCAACTCAGGGTGACAAAGAGATACTGCAGGTGCTTAAAAGGTTCGGTGCAAAGGTTGTTTTTGATGATACCACTGCAACAGCAGAAAAAAGTAAGCTTGTCGGTACGGATATCAATGCAGAAAATATTCCTGATTTGGTTCCTGTCCTGGCTGTGCTTGCCGCCTTTGCAAAGGGCAAAACAGTTATTTATGGTGCTGAAAGGCTCAGATATAAAGAATCAAACAGAATTGAAAGTGTTGTTACAAATCTGAAATTAATGGGTGTTGACGCAGAAGAAACGGCTGACGGCATTATTATTAACGGCGGAAACAGGCTGACAGGTAATGCCTTAAAGGGCTTTAATGACCATAGAATTGTTATGGCATTTTCTGTTGCTGCGTTGTTTGCAGAGGGTAAAACAACGATTGACGATGCAATGAGCATAAATAAGTCATACCCTGATTTCTTTGAAGACTACAATATGCTTGGAGGTAGGGCGAATGTCCTCTGAATTCGGAAAAAATTTGAAGCTTTCCATATTCGGTGAAAGCCACGGCGAGGCAATCGGCTGTGTGATTGACGGTCTGCCAAGCGGTGTTAAGCTTGATATGGATAAAATATATATTGATATGTCACGACGTGCTCCGGGTAAGGATAAAACTGCTACCCCAAGGCTTGAAAAGGATGTTCCTCACATTCTGTCAGGTGTACTTGACAATGTTACAACAGGCGCACCGCTGGCTATGGTGATTGAGAATACAAATACCAAAAGCGGTGACTATTCAAATGTAATGACAGTTCCCAGACCATCACACAGTGATTACCCTGCCTTTGTTAAATACGGCGGTAACAATGATGTCAGAGGGGGCGGTCATTTCAGCGGAAGACTTACTGCACCGCTTGTTTTTGCAGGTGCAGTGGCAAAGCAGATTTTAGCACAGCAGGGTGTAATGATTGGTGCTCATATAGCGAAAATCGGCAGTGCCGAGGATGATATGTTTGATAAGAATCATATCAGTGCAGAGCTTCTTGAAAGGCTGTCTACAAGTGCATTTTCGGTTATTTCGGATAATGCTGAGGCTCTTATGAGAGCTGAGGTTGAAAAGGCAAGAATGGATTGTGACAGCATCGGCGGTATGATAGAATGTGCCGCAATCGGTATGCCTGTGGGTGTGGGTGCAAATATGTTTTCTACCGTTGAGAGCCATTTAAGCTCCATACTCTTCGGCGTTCCTGCCGTTAAGGGTGTTCAGTTTGGAGCAGGCTTTGATTTTGCGGAAATGACAGGTTCTCAGGCAAATGATACCTATTCGGTGAAGGATGGCAGGGTTGTGCTCAACGGCAACAATAACGGCGGTGTACTCGGCGGTATGACCTCAGGTGCTCCGATTGTGCTCAGTGTGGCAATAAAGCCCACGCCATCCATCTCAAAACCGCAGAAAAGCGTCAATCTGCAGACAATGAAGGATGAGGAGCTTGTTATCAAAGGTCGTCATGACCCATGTATTGTCCCGCGTGCAGTGCCTGTGATCGAAGCGGCAGTTGCATTCGGTCTGCTTGATTTAATGATGTAAAAAGGATTATTACTATAAATGGATTTATTGGAACTCAGAAAAGAAATTGATAAGATAGACAGTGAGCTTATACCGCTTTTGTTAAAGAGAATGAGTATATCTGAAAAGGTTGCTCAGTATAAGGTGGAAAGAGGTATTCCTGTTTTAAACGAAGAGCGTGAGCAGGAGATATTGAACAATGTAGCAGCAAGGTGCGGTGAACAGGGTGAAACCATCAAAACGGTTTTTTCTGCCACAATGGACGCCTCAAGAGCACTTCAGCACAAAATAATCGGCGGCGGCAAAGAGCTCAGAGAGCTTGTTGAAAGTGCACAGATTGACGGTAAGCTGACCGCAAATGGTGCAGCTGTTGCCTGTCAGGGTGTTGACGGTGCGTACAGTGGAATTACCGCAAATACACTGTTCCCTGATTCACCTGTTAAATACTACAAGCAGTTTGAGGATGTGTTTGAGGCGGTAAATAAGGGCGAGGCGATATACGGCGTAATCCCTGTTGAAAATTCAACTGCAGGCTCTGTGCACGAATCCTATGATCTGATTATGAAATACAGATTTTATGTTGTCGGTGCATATGATTTAAAGATTGAGCATTGTCTTTGTGCAAAAGAGGGTACAGCTTATGAAGATATTATAAATGTCTATTCTCATCCTCAGGCATTGTCGCAGTGCGGTAATTTTTTGAAAAATTTTGATTTCACAGGTATTAACTTTTCAAACACTGCAGCGGCGGCTGAATTTGTTGCAAATTCACCGCAAAAAGATATTGGTGTTATCTGCTCTGAATTTGCAGCTAAAAAATACGGACTTAAAATATTAAAAAGAAATGTTCAGAATAATAATAACAACAGAACAAGATTTATTGTTATTTCAAAAAAATTGGTTATCAGCAGTGATGCCAATAAGATTTCACTGATTTTTTCAACTGCAGACAAAACAGGCTCCCTTTACAGAGTTCTGGGCAGATTTTCCATGGCTGGTCTTAATCTCACAAAGCTGGAGTCAAGACCCATTGAAAATGCGAATTTTAACTACCATTTTTATGTTGATGTTTCGGGCAGCATTAAGCAGCAGTCAGCGCTTGATTTAATGTGCGCATTATATGACGAGCTGCCTGAATTTGAGTTTTTAGGCAACTTTAACGAGGGCTAATATTTTATCGGAGATGAATTTGTGAAACAGCAAAAGCGCCACAGAACAAACTTAATATCCACAGTAGTAGTGCTTGTTATGGCGGGATTGTTAGTGTTTCTTTCCGTTGTGCTTTACAATCACGCAAAGCTTGAGGTGAGGTTTGATACGCTGATAAGCTGGCTCAATCAGATTGATGATGCGATTGTGCAGCTTGATTCAAATGTTGAAATTGTCATTTGCATTTTTGCTCTTTATATTGCAAAATGCCAGCTTCCGATACCGATGGGCTTTCTTTGTGTAATATCCGGTATCGTTTTTCCAATGTCACAGGCGATTATTATAAATATATTGTTTTGTTCCTTTTTCTTTACTGTTAAGTATTTTGAAGGCAGCTTTATCGGCGGCGGCTGGACCGGGATGATTCTCGGCATAAAGCAGCTTAGATTTGTCAAGGAATGGATTCAGTTCAAGGGTAACGGCAATCCCTATGTGCTTTTTGTTTCAAGGCTTGTGCCGTCTATTCCTCTTGGTATGGTTTCAAAATATTACGGCTCTATGAAGTATGATTTTGTTTATTATACGCTGCTGAGCCTGCTTGGCTTTGCACCGAGGTTATATATTTATACTAAAATCGGTTCAACAATTTATAACCCGTTTTCCGTGCAGTTTATTGTTCTGCTTATGGTTATTGTTGCCTTTACAGGCATATCCATAATGACATTTAATATCTTTTATGGTATTAAATCAAAACAGATGAATCAGACATTGTTAATTTATTCCGAGAAGGAAAAGTATAAAATAGTTTTATAATTTAAAAGGAGAGAATTATGAAAGCAAGCGAATTAATTATGAAATTAGAGAACGGTGAGCTTGACAGTTGTTTAAAAAAGGTTTATGTAACCGATGAGGCTGTTGAGGTACAGAAGCCGCGTTACATAAGAACTGCAAAAAAATTTATTGAGCAGTTTGACGATGACAGAGACGTTATTGTTTTGAGTGCTCCCGGCAGAACAGAAATCTGCGGAAATCATACTGACCATAATAATGGCAAGGTGCTTGCCGCATCTATTAATCTTGACGCTATTGCAGTTGCTGCAAAAAGCGATGCAGCCGTTATCCATGAAAAAAGCGAGGGTCACTCACTGAATGTTGTTGATATCAGCAGTCTTGAGCCTGATGCAGGTGAATATGGCAAATCCGGTGCTATGATTAAGGGCGTTGCTGCAAGGCTTAATAATCTTGGTTACAAAATCGGCGGCTTTGATGCTTGCACTACAAGTGATGTTATGGGCGGTTCGGGTCTTTCCTCTTCTGCTGCCTTTGAGGTGTTAATCGGCAACATTATTTCACATTTATTTAATGACGGCAATATTGATGCCGTGGAGATTGCAAAGGCTGCTCAGTACAGTGAGAATGTATTTTTCGGCAAGCCGTCAGGTCTGCTTGATCAGATGGCTTCCTCTGTCGGAACCTTTGTTAATATTGATTTTGAGGATACCGATAAGCCGATTATTAAAAAGATAGATTTTGATTTTGCAGGCTCGGGTTACAGCCTTTGTATTGTTGACACACACGGCAATCACAGTGATTTAACCGATGATTATGCAGCAGTAAGGGGCGAGATGGAAGCAGTTGCCAAAGCTATGGGCAAGAAGGTTCTGCGTGAGGTAAGCTTTGAGGATTTCAAGGCACAGATAGGCAGTCTTATGGAGAAGACAAATGACCGTGCCGTTCTCAGAGCTATGCATTTCTTCAAGGAAAATGAACGGGTTGACAGTGCAGTTTATGCACTTGAAAACAATTGCTTTGAGGAATTCTTGAAGGTTATAACCGACTCGGGCAGATCCTCCTTTATGTATAATCAAAATGTGTTTACGCCGTCTGCTCCGCTTGAACAGAAGCTTTCTGTTGCACTTTGTGTTACGGATGATATGCTGCCCTGCGGTTACAGAGTTCACGGCGGCGGCTTTGCAGGAACAATACAGGCTTTTGTTAAAAATGAAGAATTAGAGGCTTACAGAAAAGCTATGGATGCTATTTTCGGCGAAGGCTCCTGCCATGTGCTGATTATAAGACCTGTCGGCGGAACAAGAGTTATTTGATTTTAACTTTTATAAGATTGAATAAGAGGAGCAATAACAGTGAAGTACATATTTATAGTTAATCCTATTGCAGGCAATAACGATAAAAGTATCATTTTTGCAAGAATGAAATCAACATTTCGTCAGATTGATGATGAAATGATTATTGAATCTACCAAATATAAAGGCGATGCGGCGAATATTGCTAAAAGGTATGCTGAAAAATACGGCAGGGACTGCGTCATTGTGTCCTGCGGCGGTGACGGCACTGTCCACGAGATTGCGAACGGTCTTGCAGGCACAGATACGCCTGTAATGGTTTTGCCGCTTGGCACAGGCAATGATTTCGCTAAAAAGATTTACGGCACTAAGAAGATAAATGTTGAAAATGTTGTTAAAGCCTTTGGACTTTACAGCGGAAAAATCAAGTATAACATCAAGCCTATCGACCTGATTGATTATAACGGCGAAAAATGTATTAATGTTATGAGCTATGGTCTTGATACAATGGTTGAAACCATAGGCAGAAGAGTTGCCTCAAAGGTTCCTGCTCTCGGTCATCAGGCATATAATATTGCCATTTTCCCCGTGCTTATGAAACCGCTTCATTACAGCATTGCGTATGATATTACCTGTGTTGACAAAGAAACAGGTGAGGAATATACCATGCGTGAGGATAACAAGGATTATGCTCTTTTTGCAATCTGCAATGCCAGCTATTACGGCGGGGGCTTCTGCCCTGCACCTGATTCGGTGCTGGATGACGGGCTCCTTGATTTTGCTCTGGTTGACGGTATGCCGCTGCATAAGGCTCTTCCTCTTATCCCTAAATATTCGGCAGGCACCTTAACGCAGGAGGTTAGCAGTGCTGTTCATACAGGCTATATTAAATGCGGTAAAATATGGTCTACTGATGATTCTTATCTGCTTGGTAACTGTGACGGTGAAAATTTCCATTATACGGAGGTTAACTTTAAGGTGGAGCCAAAGGCACTGAAGCTTTGCGTTTTAAAGGACTATTAAAGCAGTTGATACCTGAATTTTATAAAATTTGAGAACATTTGAAAAACTCCTTCATAGTATGTTATTGAAGTTTACTTCAATATTTTATGAAGGAGTTTTGTTATGCCTGATAATCCTATTCCTGAAACAGGTGAAAGACGCATAAATGAAGCAGTGTGCATTGACACAAAGCGTATTTTTGACAGCTGTGTCAGCAAGGACTGCCTGGAGGATTTAAGAGTTACATTCTTCTCAAAAAGCCAAAGGCTTATTGATGAAGCAGTTACCGTAAAAACAAGAGATTGCCGGATTGAAGAGGTCAGCATTGATGTTGAGGAGGTACCCTTTAACAGAGGCTTCTACAGTGTTGATATTACCTTCTACTTTAAGCTGTGCTTTGATACCTATGCAGCACCCTGCACAACTCCGCAGGTAGCAATCGGTTTTGCACAGTTCAACAAAAAGTGCATCCTTTATGGCAGTGACGGCGATGTTAAGGTGTTTGTATCCAACCCCTGCAGCGAGGAGCTTGATTGCCCTGTAGCTCCGCAGTACAGCAATCCGATTGCAAAGGTACAGGCAGTTGACCCTGTTATCCTTTCAACGGATATTTGTGAAGCCTGCGACTGCTGTGTATCGGTTTGCTCCTCCTTCCCTCAGTCCATTCTCAAGTCTATGGAGGATACGTTGCCTTCCTGCGGTGCATCTAAGGCAATTCTTGTAACGCTCGGTCTGTTCTCAATCGTTCAGATGGAAAGAGATACGCAGATTCTTATTCCTGCCTATGATTACTGTGTTCCTGACAGAGAATGCAACTGCAACACTTCTAACCCTTGCGAAACCTTCCAGAACATTGATTTCCCTGTGGATGAATTTTTCCCTGTTGACAGGGACAGCGGCTGCTGTTCACCTTGTGACAAAAACATCCAGCCTGAGTAATGGTTAATCAATTATGAAAAAATCCTGCGAAAGCAGGATTTCAGCGTGTAGAAAAAGTCAAATTACAAATTCTACACGCTGGCAGACGTTGAGAAATGGAGCTGAATTTCGTTTTTTGCGAGTGGGAGCTGTACGATGGTACTGCCCCCGAGCAAAAGGCGGAAAACGCACAAAAGCCTTGCAATTTGAACAATTGCAAGGCTTTTAAATTGTTTTGACGGCAGAAGCAAGCCTCTGCCCACAATCATATAAATCGATAAATTTTCTGATGATTAATCTTCGTGCGTGGTTCAGCCCACTTTATCGACAGTCTGAAATCCTGCGAAAGCAGGATTTTTTGCTTTTCCACTGTCCGTGGAGCAAATCAACTTTCCGTTCATTGAAATAAATGCTTAGGCGTAATATAATTTTATCGGAGGGATTGCTATGAAAAAATCTGTTAAAATTATAATAATTATCGCCGCTGTGCTGATTTGCGGAATAATGCTGTTTCCGGTTAAAAATCTTGTTGCAGATGGTGCCACAACATATTACGGTTCCATCTTCGATATTTATAATATTAAAGATTACGATCCGATTTATGATGAAACCTTGCCGAAATATATATCCTTTGAGCTTTTCGGAAAAGAGCTTTTTCAGATTGAAAAGAAAAACAATATTGCACGTACTGAGGTCAATTTGGGTGAATCGGATGTGCTTTCACAGGACAGCCTGCAGTCTGCCGCGAGTGTTGTTCTGGCTGAAATCAGTGGCTGGGACAGTGTAAAGAAGGTTTATGATGTTACCTATTGCGGTGATGAAATTTCAGCTGACAATCTGGATTACTGCATTATGCTGGGCGAAAAGGATTACACACAGTGTGCTGTTTTCAAATCGAGCTTTTTAACTGCAAATTCAGCACGCTGCGGAACTTTTAATCCAAACAGCCGTTATGATGACTGGATGTGGTATCTTGCAAAAACAGAGAACGGCGAATGGGAGCTTTTAACCTGGGGTTATGCATAAAAAGTCACGGACGTGGTTGTCCGTGACTTTTTTGTATGGTTATTACTTATCAAAAACAGAGTACATTCTTCTGTAAAGAGAATTAATTTTTCTGAAATAGTCCTTGTCAATATTTTTTATTGTATCTGTTGTTGTTCTGAAACGCCAGTTTTTCTCAGGTACACCTGGGATATTCATTCTTGCGTCACTGCCAAAGCCGCACATATCCTGCAATGCAATCATTGCAACATTTGATGCGCTTTTCCACACAGCCTCAATAACCTTTCTGCAGGATGGACTGTAATATCCACCCTCCCCCCAGTTATCACCTGTAAAGCCGACATAGTCAAGGGCAAAACGTCGCTCCTGCTCACTTGCTTCCCAGAGCCAGCCAAGGATGGTGTTATTATCGTGCGTACCCACATAATTAATGCTGTTTTGTGATGCATTATGGGGCATATACGATGAGTCACTGTTGGGGTCAAAGCCGAACTGAACAACCTTCATTCCCGGGAAGCCTGTGTCCTCCAAAAGCTGAACGACATCTTCTCCGAATACGCCCAAATCTTCGGCAATAATCGGTGCGTCAGGGTATACCTCAAACACCTTGTCAAACAGCTTCATTTTAGGTCCGTCAACCCATTCACCGACCTTTGCGGTGTCGGAATCGGCAGGCACCTGCCAGTAGGATGCAAAGGCTCTGAAATGGTCAATTCTTACAGTGTCATAGGTTTTGAGAGCGTGACCGAGGCGTGAAATCCACCAGGAGAAATTGTCCTTTTCCATAGCCTTCCAATCATATATCGGATTGCCCCAGAGCTGTCCATCCTCGCTGAAATAATCAGGGGGAACACCTGCAACCTTTTCAACCTTAAGTGTCTTTTCATCAATTAAAAACATAGGCAGATTTGCCCATACATCGGCACTGTCCATAGCCACGTAAATGGGCATATCACCGATAACGGCAATGCCCTTTTTGTTGGCATAAGCCTTGATTTCATCCCATTGCTTATAGAAAATATACTGCACGAATTTCCAGAATGCAGCACTTTCCTCGTAGTCATAAATGTCTTTAATGCATTCAAAATAGTGTGCGTGCCTGCTGCTCCATTCCCACCAGGGCTTCCTGTTTTCAGCTTCCTTAACTGCCATAAAAACACTGTAATCCGTCAGCCACGGATTGTCAATTTCAAAGGCTTTTATTTCTTTTGCAAGGTTGTCATCCACCTTTAAGAATGCTTTTTTCAACAGTGCAAGCCGCTTTTCGGCAGCAAACTCATAGTCTGCAGTATACGGTGTGCCGTCATAAATATTGCTCCTGACATCCTCTTTAGTCACAAGTCCCATATTCATCAGACCCTTTGGGTCAATGAAAAGGTAATTGCCTGCAAATGCCGACGGTGAACAGTAGGGGGAATTGGCACCGTCAAGGGGATTGAACGGCAGCACCTGCCAGTAGGTAAAGCCCATATCAGCAATCTCATCAATAAAGCTTTTTATATTATTGTCAAATACGCCGACACCGTAATCAGACGGCATGGAGCTGATGTGCAGCAGTACGCCTGCACCTCTTTGCTTTAACATAAAAAATCACCTTAAATTTGTATATTTTAGCCTAATAATATCATTTTTCATTTGAAAAATCAATATTCTTTATGCATATTGTATATGTCGTTTTCTGCTTAAAATTATTATATTATTTATAAATTATATATTGATTATATAAATGGTATTTGTTATAATGTTATCCGTATAATGATATCGTTTGGCAAGTGCCATAGCGAAAGTCCGAAGAGGTGAGATAATGAGAGACAGCAGCAGAAAAACGGCAGTAGTAAGTGAAGAGGAGCTTGAAAAGCAAAAACAGTTTACGGTTAAGGTCCATTCGGTTATCACTGCACGCTATGATGAAAAGCCAAAGGCTTGTGTAATTACCTACGGCTGTCAGCAGAATGTTGCCGACAGCGAAAAAATTAAGGGTATGCTGGAGCTTATGGGCTATGCTTTCACCGAGGACAGGCTCGAAGCAAAGCTGATTATCTTTAACACCTGTGCTGTAAGAGAGCACGCTGAGGACAGAGTATTCGGCAATGTGGGTTCACTCAAAAGCTATAAGCGTGAAAATCCTGATGCAGTGATTGCCCTTTGCGGCTGTATGATGCAGCAGGAGCATATTGCCAACAAGATTAAGCGGTCATATCCCTTTGTGGATTTGGTTTTCGGTACGCACGTTATTCATTGTCTGCCGGAGCTTTTGTACAGAGCACTTACAGGCAGAAAAAGAGTTTTTGAAATACCTGATTTTGACGGCGCAATTGCTGAGGGTATTCCTGTTAAAAGGGATAATGATGCGAAAGCCTGGCTGCCGATTATGTATGGCTGCAACAATTTCTGTACATACTGTATTGTACCCTATGTAAGGGGCAGAGAAAGAAGCCGCAGCAAGGAAAACATCATTGCTGAGTTTAAAGAGCTGGTGTCACAGGGCTATAAGGAAATTACACTGCTGGGTCAGAATGTCAATTCCTACGGCAAGGATTTGGTTCCTTATGTGAGCTTTGCACAGCTTTTAAGAGAGCTGAATGACCTTGACGGTGATTTCAGAATCCGCTTTATGACAAGTCACCCAAAGGATTGCACAAAAGAGCTTATTGAAACAATGGCTGCCTGCGACAAGGTTGCACAGCATCTTCACCTGCCGTTCCAAAGCGGCAGTGACAGAGTGCTTAAGGCAATGAACAGACATTATACAAGAGAGCAGTATTTGTCACTGATAAATTATGCAAGAGAACTTATGGGTGATGAGCTTTCCATCACAAGTGACATTATTGTGGGCTTCCCCGGTGAAACCTATGAGGAATTTAAGGAAACACTTTCACTTGTTGAAGAGGTAAAAGCAACCTCGCTTTTCACCTTTATTTATTCACCGAGAAAGGGAACACCTGCGGCAGAAATGCCTGACCCTGTACCTGCTGAGGAAAAGTCACGCTGGTTTAAGGAGCTGACAGATTTGCAGGAAAAAATCAGTGCCTCACAAATGGCACTTCACGAGGGTAAAACCTATAAGTGCTATGTATACGGCAAGGGTAAATTAAATGATAATTACGTTGCTGCCCGCAATGACGGCAACCTGATTATAGAGTTTGAGGGTGACGAAAGCCTTATCGGCACCTTCCAAAGCATAAAAGTTATCGAACCTCTGACCTTTGTTATGAGGGGAGAATTAGTAAAGGAGAAATCATTATGAGCATTGAATCAGCATTAAGAGAATTAGGCAAGGAAATCCAGAAGGATGAGCGTTTCATCGCTTTGCAGGCAGCAGCTAAAGCAAATGACGGTGACGAAAAGCTTCAGCAGCAGATGCAGGAAATGCAGCTTTTATCACTCAAGTATCAGCAGGAGGCTGAAAAGGGTGAAGAGGCTTCACAGGACAGAATTGCTGAGCTTCAGGAAGAATATCAGAAGCTTTATGCTGAAATTATGGAAGGCGAGAATATGAAAAATTATTCTGCAGCAGCAGCTGAGATGGAGCAGATGGCTCAGTATATCAGCGGTATGATTGGCTTGTTCTTTGACGGTCAGGATGCAGAAACCTGTGAGCTTCCAAAGGCTGAGGACGGCTGCACACACGATTGCTGCACCTGCGGCGGCTGCCACTAATTCAAGCATAACGAAAATTCGTTTTCGTTGGTAAAATGAACTGAACAAAAATTGCCGAAGAGGAGGAAACAAAATGGCAAAAAACGAGGGTAAGCTGTCACCTATGATGCTGCAGTACTTTCAGATAAAAAGTCAATACAAGGACACCATTTTGTTCTTCCGTCTTGGTGATTTTTATGAGATGTTTTTTGACGATGCAAAGATTGCTTCAAGGGAGCTTGATCTTGTTTTAACAGGGCGTGACTGCGGTCAGGAGGAAAGAGCACCGATGTGCGGTGTACCTTTTCACAGTGCAGATAACTATATTGCAAAATTAGTATCACGCGGCTACAAGGTGGCAATCTGTGAGCAGATGGAGGACCCTGCAACAACAAAGGGTCTTGTCAAAAGAGATGTCATAAGAATCATAACTCCCGGTACTGTCATTGAGGGCAATATGCTGGAGGACGGCTCTAACAACTACCTGTGTTCCATATACGCAGGCGAAAGAGATATGGGCGTCTGCTTTGCCGATGTGTCGACAGGTGAGTTCCATATCACTGTTTTAGACGGTGATGATATTGAAAATAAGCTGATTAACCAGCTTTCTACCTATTCACCAAAGGAATTGATTATTAATTCAAAGGTGCTTGACCTTTCAGGTGTTGAAGGCTTTGCCAAAAGAATCGGTGCAAGTGTTGAGGTGCTTGATGATGAAAAATTTGATTTTTCGGTTGCGTCGGCACTTGTGATTGAAACACTGAAAAAAGAAGAGATTTCCTCCCTCGGTATCGGTCACAGCAAATCGGGGGTAAGCTCAATCGGTGCAGTAATCGGTTATCTGAAAGAAACACAGCGTAAAAACGAGATTGAAGCACCGTCGGAAATTGATTTTTATGATGACGAGCAGTATATGAATCTCGACATCAGTGCAAGAAGAAATCTTGAGCTGACCCGTTCCATGATGACAGGTGACAAAAAACACTCACTTTTGTGGGTGATGGATAAAACAAAAACCGCTATGGGCAAGCGAATGATTAAATCCTGGATTGAAAGACCGCTGATGTCCATACCGAAGATTGTCAAAAGGCAGAATGCAGTCGGCGAGCTTGTTGACACACCTATGCTTAGGGACGCTGTCCGCGAAGCACTGACAGGTGTTAACGATATTGAAAGGCTGATGACCCGAATTGTTTACGGTACAGCGAATGCCAAGGAGCTTAAGTCACTGCAGTTCACCATTGAAAGACTGCCGTCTGTTAAAAATAATCTTGCAGAATGTTCAACGGCACTGCTTAAGGAAATTTATCATTCAATAGACCTTTTGCAGGATGTTTATGATTTAATTGACCGTGCCATTGTGGACGAGCCTCCGTTCTCTGTGCGTGAGGGCGGAATGATTAAGCAGGGCTTTAATGAGGAGATTGATTCTCTTAAAGCAATTATGACAGACGGTGCAGGTGTTATTGCTGCCATTGAAACCGAGCAAAGAGAGCTGACAGGCATACCTAAGCTTAAGGTCGGCTATAACAAGGTGTTCGGCTACTATATTGAGGTTACAAATTCCTATAAGGATTTGGTGCCTGAAACCTACATAAGAAAACAAACTCTTACGAATTGTGAGCGTTATATCACACAGGAGCTTAAGGACTTAGAGGGCAGAATAATCGGTGCTAAGGACCGCTGTGTTGCTCTTGAGTACGAGGTGTTCTCAGCCGTAAGGAACGATATTTCTGCACAGCTTGAACGACTGCAGAAAACGGCAAAGTCACTTGCAGTGCTGGATGTGCTGTGCTCGCTTGCTGAGGTTGCTTTCAGAAATAATTATGTTTGTCCCGTTATTTCCAATGACGGTGTTATGGATATTAAGGACGGCAGACATCCTGTTGTTGAGGCTCTCTTGGAGGATGCACCCTTTGTGCCGAATGATACCTCGCTTGATTTGGAGGACAACCGCTGTGCAATCATCACAGGTCCGAATATGGCAGGTAAATCAACCTATATGCGGCAGATTGCGTTAATCAGCCTGCTTGCACAGGTTGGTTCCTTTGTGCCTGCGAAAAGTGCTCATATCGGCATTGTGGATGCCATATTCACCCGTGTTGGTGCAAGTGACGATCTGGCAACCGGTCAATCCACTTTTATGGTTGAGATGAACGAGGTTTCAACCATTCTCAAAAATGCCACATCCAACTCACTCATTATTCTGGATGAAATCGGCAGGGGCACTTCAACCTTTGACGGAATGAGTATTGCAAGGGCAGTGCTTGAATTTGTCTGCAAAAAGAAAAGCCTTGGTGCTAAGGCATTGTTTGCAACACACTATCACGAGCTTACTGCAATGGAGGGTATGATTGACGGTGTCAAGAATTACTCAATCGCAGTTAAAAAGCGCGGCGATGATATTACGTTCTTAAGACGAATTGTCCGCGGCGGTGCAGACCAGAGCTTTGGTATTGAGGTAGCAAAGCTTGCAGGTGTGCCCGACAGTGTTGTTAAGCGTGCCAAGGTGATTTTAAAAGACCTTGAGGCGAATGCAGTCAAGATTGAATTTAAGGCTGAGGACAGTATTGTTGAAGAGGAAACAGCCGACATTCAGTATAATTTCACTGCCAACGGCAGACAGGAAATATTTGAAATATTAAAAACAATAGATGTCAACACCTTGACCCCTATTGAAGCCATGCAGACCCTGTATGATTTAAAAAAGAAAGCACAGGAGCTTGAATAAGGAGCGAATATGATTACAGGTATCAATGATGTATTCCAACAGTCATTCATATTTTTAATACCTATGCTTATCAGCGGTGCCGTAACTGTTGTTTGCAGTGCAATATCTGCTGCAGCAGTGTATTATTACAATAAATCACGAGGCATTAAAGAAAAAGGTGCAACATATTTTTTAATTTTTCTTTTCGGAATACTTGGTGTTATTGTTTATTATTTTAAAACCAAAAAGAAAACTGAAAAGAATGACAGCCCTGATGAAAGTAAATCTAAAAAATTCAGAATGATATCCATTATTCTGATTGTTATAGCAGTTATCGGTTTTGGCACCAATATCTATGCTTCGCAGACCGGTATGTATGATACTGATGAATATAAACAGTCAGTTGAAAAATATGCTTCCGGCTTTTACGATAAATACGGGAATGAATATGACAATCGTGATGAAGTGATTTATTATACTGTGGATGGTTGTGAATTTAACATGGCACAGGAGAACAGCGGCTATCCTTATTATTATCAAATGTCCGACGCTTATAATAATAAATATAAAGAGGAATACGATGGATTTCTGACTTATATTGATGAGGACGGATATATTGTTTTCTTTGATAAAGAGCTTGAATTAGACGATAATTGTGATTGGAATGATAATTTTTGCTATATGGATTCTGATGGTCATCACTATGCACAGCCATATACTGTTATCTGGAATTCAGACGGAACGCTTCAAAAATAACAGAAATTAACAATGATTGAAAGGAGGGGGAGCAATGCCGACCATAAATATTTTGCCAAAGGAAATATATCAGCTGATTGCAGCAGGTGAGGTTGTTGAGCGTCCCTCCTCAATCGTTAAGGAAATGATAGAAAATTCCGTTGACGCAGGGGCAGAGCATATCACTGTTGAAATTAAAAACGGCGGCTCTACCTATGTTCGCATTACAGATGACGGCTGCGGAATTGAAAGAGAGCAGGTCAAAAAGGTTTTTGTTTCACACGCCACAAGCAAAATTTCAAACGCAGATGACCTTAATGCAATCGGTACCTTGGGCTTTCGCGGTGAGGCAATGGCATCCATATCGGCAGTTGCCAAAGTTGAGCTGTTAACAAAGGCTGACAGCGAGAATGTGGGCACAAGGTATGAGATAGCAGGCGGTGAGGAAATTTCACTTGATGATGCGGGCTGCCCCAAGGGCACAACAATTGTTGTGCGTGATATTTTCTTTAATACGCCTGCAAGAATGAAATTCTTAAAAAAGGATGTTACCGAGGGCAATGCCGTTGCAGGCATTGTTGACAGAATGGCTATCTCTCATCCTGAAATTTCGTTCCGCTTTATCCGTGACGGAAAGCAGACCCTGATTACATCAGGCAACGGCGACCTTAAATCTGCAATCTATTCCGTTTTCGGCAGGGAGGTCAGCGAAAGCCTGATTGACGTGGATTACAGCTACGATAATATGCGGATAACAGGCTATGTGTCAAAGCCCACTGCTTCAAGAAAAAGCAGAGCCATGCAGTTTTTCTTCATCAACAGCCGCCTTGTGAAATCGGCTACTGCAATGGCGGCGCTTGAGCAGGCATATAAAAATTCTATAATGGTTGGGCGCTTTCCTATGTGTGTGCTGAATATTGAGCTCAACCCTGCACTGGTTGACGTTAATGTGCACCCTGCAAAAATTGAGGTGCGCTTTGCCAACGAAAAGCCAATATTTGATTTGGTTTACTATGGTGTTAAATCTGCTGTTGAGGCTGACCGTTCGGTTAAAGAGGCTGATTTCAGCCCCAAGCTTGAACAAATCTATGATACACCTTCAAGGGTGAATAAGACTTATACGTCTAAAATAGATTTCTTCAAAAAGAAGGATGAGCCGCCTGTTCAGCAGTCCTTTAAGCTTCAGCCGAATGAGGAATTTTTCCAAACCTCAAAGAGTACACTTCATTCACCGAGAGCGTCATATTCTTTAGATATTGAGTATGAGGATAAGAATGAAGAGCTGCCAAAGGCTGAAACCATACATACTGACAAGGTTGAGCCTGCGGTTGCAGAAGAGGTGCAGGAAAGCCCTGCAACCTGTGATGAAAATGACAACAAAAGCATTGATTTTAAGTTAATCGGTGAGGCATTCAAAACCTACCTGATTGTTGAAATAGAAAACGAGCTTTACTTTATTGATAAGCACGCTGCTCACGAGCGAATGAACTATGAGCAATTCAAGGCGCAGGCTACTGTTGAAACGCAGATGCTTTTAAGCCCTGTTGCCGTTAATTTGTCAAAGGACGAATTCACTTCTCTTTGTGACAATATGGATTTGCTGAGTCAGTGCGGCTTTGAGGCAGAGCCCTTTGGTGACAGTGCGGTGATTGTTCGTGCAGTTCCGTCGCTTGTGGGTGACAGTGATATTAAGGACTTGATTTGTGAAATTGCCCAAAAGCTCCTTGAGCATAAAACAGATATAACGCCTGATAAAATAGACTGGATTTACCATTCTGCTTCCTGCAGAGGTGCAGTAAAGGCAGGGGATAACACCTCGCCCGAAGAGCAGAGATTATTTGTTGCAAAGCTGCTTTCCATGCCGAATATCCGATTTTGCCCCCACGGCAGACCTGTGTTTATTAAAATATCAAAATATGATATAGAAAAGCAGTTTGGCAGAGTGTAGCATATGGATAATATGAAAAAGAAAATAATTGTTGTTGCAGGTGCTACTGCTTCGGGTAAAACAGCCCTTGGCATTGCACTTGCCAAAGCGGTGAACGGTGAAATTATTTCAGCCGATTCCATGCAGGTGTATAAGGGTATGCCCATTGCGACGGCTGCTCCCACCAAGGAGGAACAGCAGGCAGTGCCGCATCACCTGGTTGCGTTTCTTGAACCAAGTGAAAGCTTTTCCGTTGCCCGCTGGTGTGACCTTGCAAGAGCAAAAATTGATGAAATACTTTCAAGAAATCACGTTCCGATTATCGTCGGCGGTACAGGGCTATTTATTGACAGCCTTGCTGACAATATTATTTTTGAGGAAATACCTGTTGACAATGCGTTAAGACAAAGACTTATGGAAAAAGCAGAGGATGATTTATATAACGAGCTTTTAAGTCTTGACCCAAAAGCAGCAGAGGATATACATAAAAACAATAAAAAACGAGTTGTGCGTGCACTGGAGCTTTATTATGCAGGCTCCTCAAAAACACAGCAGAATATAAATTCAAGAAAAACAGAGTCACCTTATGAAGTGCTTTACTTTTTTATCAATTACCGTGACAGGCAAAAGCTTTATGACAGAATTAATAAAAGAGTGGATATGATGCTTGACCTTGGTATTATGGATGAAGCACGTGACTGTATGGATAAATACACAGGCACATCTGCACAGGCAATCGGTCATAAGGAGCTGATGCCGTATCTTAAGGGTACAGACAGCCTTGAAAATTGTGTTGCTAAATTAAAGCAGGAAACACGCCGTTACGCAAAGCGGCAGATTACCTGGTTTAAAAGGCGTGAAAATGCCGTGCTTCTTGAGCCTGATATATTAGGCAATGACGGAATGGTTCATTGTGCAGTTAAAAAATGTGAGGAATTTTTAAATGGCAGAGTCTGAAAAAAGAAAAGTGAATAAAAATTCCGATACCATCAGAAAAGATGTTGTGGTAATGGTGATTGTTCTGCTGATTATTGCAGGATATATCTTTGTTGAATGCTATAAGGCAACACATGTTGACGTTGAAACGATAACAGCAGTTACCTCGACAGTTTATGATACGATTGAGGCAAAGGCGCTTGTCATACGTGATGAGCATATTGTGAACAGCAACGATGGTGTGGTTACGGTTGCCTGTGTTGATGACGGTGCAAAGGTTAAAGTAAACGGCAATATTGCAATGGAATTTTCAAGTGAAGAAAGTGCAAAGAATTACTCGACCTTAAAATCTCTTCACGACCAGCTTGATTATTATATTGAGCTTGAAAGTAAAACGGCAGGGCTTACAACGGATATTGAAACCATTGACAGGGATATACTCAACGACATTAATTCCTATGTCCGCTGTGCAAATGCAGGCTCAGTTGATAGGCTGGCGTCATATACCGATGATTTGAATGATAAGCTCACCAGACGTCAGATGATTATCGGTCAGACCATTGATTTTTCAGCAGTTAAGGGCGATTTGCAGGGGCAGATTAATGCAATTGATGCCAATGCCTGCAAGCCCACAGGCTATCTTACTACCGAGCAGTCAGGTGTATTTTCATCCTACACTGACGGGCTTGAAGCTGCTTTTAATTATAAGGATGTATTAAAGCTTGATGCGGCAGCACTGCAGTCCTATATTGAGCAGGCTGAAAATGCACAGAAGAATACACAGTCCTTCGGCAAGCTTATCACGACCTATGAATGGTATTTTTGTGCAGTTGTCAATACTGCCGATATAAAGGATATTAAAAACGGCAGCACACTTGATGTTGCAATCAAGGACAGTGACAAGGTCATAAAATGTCAGGTTGCCGCAGGTGCCGAGCCTGAGCTTGGTGTTGAGCAGACGGTGCTGATTCTGCAGTCCTCACAGCTTGATGCCGATATTACCTCAATGAGGCTTGAGGATATTGAAATCAGATATAATTCCTATTCAGGCTTCAAGGTGCCGTCGTCAGCAATTCACGTTGATGAAAACGGCAAAAAATGTGTTTATGCCCTTGTGGCGAATCAGGTTTCACAGCGTGAGGGTGAAATCATTTATTCAACAAAGGATTATTCTGTGTTCGCCTATGACCCGAATAACAGTAAGTCAATCCGTTTTTATGACCAGATAATTACAAAAGGAAAGGACTTGCATGATGGAAAAGTTTATACTTGATGAAAACAGGCTGAAATCGGTTGAGGATAACTACAAGGCTATTAAACACAGGATTGAAGAGTCAGCTGTAAAAGCAGGCAGAAATCCTGAGGATGTAAGGCTGATGGCAGTTACCAAAACCGTTGAAAGCGTTTATATTAACAAAGCACTTGACTTGGGTGCGGATTTAATTGGTGAAAACCGAGTGCAGGAATACCTCGGTAAAAAGGATGAGCTTCACCTTGACGGTGTTGAAAAGCATCTTATCGGTCATCTGCAGACCAATAAGATTAAGCAGATTGTCGGCGAGGTGGATATGATTGAATCTGTGGACTCGGTTAAGCTTGCGAAGGAAATCAGCAGGATATCCCTGAACAAAGGTGTAACTACGGATGTGCTTGTTGAGGTCAATGTCGGCAGGGAGGAATCCAAAAGCGGTATTTATCTGGAAGGACTTGAGGAGCTTTTGCTTGAGATAGCAGAAATGCCGTCTGTTCAGATAAAGGGACTTATGACAATTCCGCCGATTTGTGACAGTGATGCAGAGGTTTCGCAATATTTTGAAGCAATGCATCAAACTTTCATTGACATTAGAGATAAAAAACTACATAATGTTAATATGGATATTTTATCAATGGGAATGAGCGGTGATTTTGAGGCTGCCGTTGCCAATGGTTCAAATATAGTAAGAGTCGGTTCTGCTATATTCGGTGCAAGAAAATATTTTTGATGAGTGAAAAGGAGAGGCAGTATGGGATTTTTTGATAAGATAAAAGATATCGTTTCAGATAACGATGAGGACGATTTTGACGATTTTTATGATGATGCGGCAAGCAGCTCTATCGGATTGGAGCCTCCTGTAAGAGAACGTGCATCAAGAAGAGAGCGTGCGCCGAAGGCAGAAAAGGAGGAGCGTTTTTCAGAACGTCCCCGTATGCGGCGTCACGACAGCGACAAGGTTGTTAACATACATACAACAACCCAGCTTCAGGTTGTGCTTGTAAAGCCTGAAAGGTTTGACGAGGCTGCGGCAATCGGTGATAATCTGAACGAAAAAAGAACGGTTGTGCTTAACCTTGAAAGCACGAACCGTGACGTTGCAAGAAGACTGCTTGATTTCTTAAGCGGTGTTGCCTATGCAAGCAACGGTCAGATTAAGCGTGTTGCAAACAGCACATATATTATTACACCTTATAATGTTGATGTTATGGGTGATTTGATTGATGAATTAGAGAATAACGGAATGTTTATGTAAACCTTCAAAGGAGAATATGCTATGATTACACCAAGACAAATTCGTGAAAAAAAGATTTCTACCGTTGAGCGTGACGGCTATGACAGAAATGAGGTCAACGAGCTTTTAGTTGATATTATTGAATCCTATGAGGCTGTTTGTGAGGAGAACAAGGAGCTTTACCGCAAAATGGAAATTCTTGCTAACCGTATCGAGGAATACAGGGATGATGAGGATTCTATCAAAACTGCTATTATCTCAGCTCAGAAGATGGCACATCAGGTTACAGCAGAGGCTAAGGAAAAGGCAGAGCAGACCCTTGCTGAAAGCGCTGCATCTGCTCAGCAGACAGTACAGGATGCAAAGGCTAAGGCTGATAAGATTGTAGGTGAGGCAAGAGAGTATGTTGCAAACCTCACTAAAGAGAAGGCACAGGCTGCCGATGAAATTATTGCTGATGCACAGTCAAAGGCAAATGCTGCCATTTCAAGTGCACAGCTTGTTGCACAGGATACCCTTGATAAGGCTAAAAAGCTGACTGCCGAGCTTGTTGAAAAGGCAAAGAACGAAAGAGGTCAGCAGCAGGAAATGATGTCAAGGCTCAAGGCTGAGTCAAAGGAGTTTAAAACAAATCTTGTTAACCTGTATGAGGCACAGCTTAACAAGCTCAAGGAGCTTGCACAATCCGGTATGGAGGACAGTATAGAGGGCTTGGAGAATGAGCTTGATGTCATAGTGGATAATATTGATAAGGCTGCCGCAGGTGAAATTGAACTGCCTGTTGCAGAGGAAGCTGAGCCTGTTGCAGATAACACAGAAGAGGCTGATGCAGAGCCTGACGAAGAGCAGGAAGAAGCTGCTGCAGATGAGGAGCAGGCTGAGGCTGTTGAAGAGACTGAGGCTGAAGAGGCAGTTCAGGAGGAAGCACCTGCTGAGGAGGAATTTGTTCTTGAAGAAACACAGCAGGATGAGGTTGATGATATAATCAGTGAGATTGAAGCAATGGAACCTGCTTTTGAACCAATTGACGAGGATGAGGACGATGAGCCCCCTACCGAGGAGGAGGTTGAAAGTGCTCTCAATGCTTTCACTGCAGATGAAATAACCCCTGTTGATGATGCGGTTGCATCCATTCCGGTTATTGAGGATGAGCCTGAGTTTGAAAGCGCACAGCCATTTGAAACATTCTTTAATGTTGACAAATCAGGTGTAAATACAGAGGAAACCATTTCTCTTGTTGCCCCTGATGAGGACGAGGATGAGGATAACAGAGGAAAGTTTAAGGGCTTTTTTAAAAAGAAAAAATAATTCCTAAGGAGCGAATATATATAATGGATTATAATCAGACACTTAATTTACCAAAAACCGAATTCCCTATGAGGGCAGGTCTTCCCGTAAGAGAGCCTGAATTCCTTGCAAGATGGGAAGCGAATGATCAGTATGCTCAGCTTATGAAGCATAACGAGGGCAAGCCGCTGTTTGTTCTTCACGACGGACCTCCATATGCCAACGGCGATATTCATATCGGTCACGCACTCAACAAAACACTTAAGGACTTTATTGTAAGATATAAGAATATGACCGGCTTTCAGTCACCGTTTGTACCCGGCTGGGATACGCACGGTCTGCCCACTGAGCTTGCTGCAAGAAAGAAAGCAGGCATCAGTGCCGAAACAAATATTTCCGACTTGGAGCTCAGAAAAATCTGCCGTGATACAGCTCTCAGCTATGTTGATTTGCAGAGGGAGTCTTTCAAAAGACTCGGTATCATTGCTGAGTGGGATAACCCTTATATCACTCTTCAGAAAGAGTTTGAAGAGGAGCAGATTAAGGTATTTGCATCAATGGCATCAAAGGGCTATATCTATAAGGGTTTAAAGCCTGTTTATTGGTGTGCTGATTGTAACACTGCTCTTGCTGAGGCAGAGATTGAATATGCTGAGGATCCCTGCCATTCAATTTATGTTAAATTCAATGTAACCGATGATTTGGGCAAGCTCACGCCAATGGGTGTTGATTTGGCTAAAACCTATTTTGTAATCTGGACCACAACAACCTGGACTCTGCCTGCTAACGTGGCAATCTGTGTCGGTCCGAACTATGAGTATTCCGTAATTAAGGCTGACGGTGAGTTTTATATTATGGCAACAGATTTGGCTCCTGCCGCTATGGAAGCAAAGGGTGTTACCGACTATGAAACAGTCGGCATTATCCGCGGCAATGAGCTTGAGTATATGAAAACACAGCATCCGTTTATTGACAGAACATCACTTGTTATTGTCGGTGACCACGTAACACTTGAAAGCGGTACAGGCTGCGTTCATACTGCTCCCGGTCACGGTGTTGAGGACTTTGTTGTCTGCAAAAATTATCCTGAAATTCCGATTGTTGTTCCTGTTGACGCAAAGGGCAGATTGACAGAGGAGGCAGGACAGTTTGCTGGTCTTACAACCGAGGAGGCTAATAAGCCTATCGCTATGCACCTTGATGAAATCGGTGCACTGTTTGCACTCAAAAAGATTGAGCACCAGTATCCGCACTGCTGGAGATGTCATAAGCCGGTTATCTTCCGTGCAACAAGCCAGTGGTTCTGTTCAGTTGATGACTTTAAGGATGATGCGGTTCAGGCTGCAGAGGATGTTAAGTGGTTCCCTGAGTGGGGCAAGGACAGACTCCAGTCAATGGTTCAGGAAAGAGCAGACTGGTGTATCTCACGTCAGAGAAAATGGGGCGTTCCTATCCCTGTTGTATATTGTCAGGATTGCGGCAAAGAAATCATTGACAATGATGTAATGATGAAAATTTCAAAAATATTCGGTGAGGAGGGCTCAGACGCCTGGTTTGCTCACGATGCTGAATATTTCCTTCCTGAAGGCTTCAAATGTCCGCACTGTGGCAGTGATAAGGGCTTTGATAAAGAAAAGGATATTATGGACGTATGGTTTGATTCAGGCTCATCACATGCTGCTGTCTGCAAGAACAGACCATATTTAAAGCGTCCTGCAGATGTTTACCTTGAGGGTGCTGACCAGTACCGCGGATGGTTCCAGTCATCCCTTTTAACTGCGATTGCAGGCGGCGAGAAAAAAGCGCCTTATGAGCAGATTATCACCCACGGCTGGACAGTTGACGGCGAGGGCAAAAAAATGTCCAAGTCACTTGGAAACGGTATTGACCCACAGGATATTGTTAAGCAGTATGGTGCTGATATCCTCAGACTCTGGGTTGCAAGTGCTGATTATCACGCTGATATCCGTATCAGTAAGGAAATTCTTAAGCAAATCAGCGATAACTACCGTAAGCTCAGAAATACAGCAAGATACTGTATCGGCAACCTGTATGACTTTAACCCGGATACCGATATGGTGGATAATGATAAGCTTGAGGAGCTTGATAAGTATGCACTTATGAAGCTTGACGAGGCTATTGAGGTTGCCCGCAAAGGCTATGAGGAATATGATTATCATACCTCCGCATATGCACTGCACCATTTCTGTGTGGTTGATATGAGTAACTTCTACTTTGATGTGCTTAAGGACAGACTTTATACCTCAGCACCGAACAGTGCAACACGCCGTGCAGCACAGACCGTTCTTTATAAAGTGCTTGACGCACTCACTCTTCTTTTAACACCTATTCTTGCCTATACTGCTGACGAAATCTGGCTTGCTATGCCTCACGAGTCAAGCAAAAATACAGAGTCACCTCTGTTTAACGATATTCCGCAGGCTGATTTTATTGAAGCAGACGATGTCTTTATTGCCAAGTGGGATAAGATTCACGAGGTAAGAACGGATGTTCAGAAGGCTCTTGAGCTTGCAAGAAATGAAAAGATTATCGGTAAACCGCTTGAAGCAAAGGTTACTTTGTTTGCTGATGGCGAGCTGTTTGATTTCTTAAAGTCCGTTGAAGCTCAGCTTCCTGAAATCTTTATTACTTCTGCTGTTGTTATTGAAAACGGCGAAGGCGAGGTTAAGGGTGATGTTGAGGGACTCAGTGTTACCGTTACCAAGGCTGAGGGTGAAAAGTGCGAGCGCTGCTGGAAATACTCTGACACAGTAGGCTCTGTTGCAGAGCATCCTACACTTTGTAAGCATTGTGCAGATGTTATGGCGGAAATTGCTGAATAAATATAATGATTAAGTACACTGTAATATAGTGTGCAGTAGGGTAAAACAACTGTTTTACCCTACTCTTTTAAAAGGAGTGATTTTGTGAAATTGAAGAATAAAAACATCTGGTCTGTTGTTATGATTATTGTTATTATCGCTATTGATCGGGTAACAAAATATTTTGCAAAATCTGCTCTTTATCCCGACGGAGCAAAAAATTTTATTAACGGGTTTCTTGAATTTCGTTATGCTGAAAATACAGGTATGGCATTTTCAATGTTCAGCGGTGCAAGATGGTTTTTTGTTGCGTTGACGGCTGTTGTCACAGTGGGAATGGCTGTTTATATGTTTAAGAAATGTCAGAAGAATCTGTGGCTTTACTGGACAATCGGTGTTTTGATTTCAGGTGCTGTCGGTAATCTGATTGACAGAATTTGCTATGGCTATGTGATTGATTTTATAAATCCGACCTTTGTTGATTTTGCAATATTCAATATTGCGGATTGTGCTGTTACGCTGGGTGCTGTCAGCCTGATTGCTTATCTTGTTTTTGATATGTTTAAAAAGGATAATAAGGAGAGCAAAAATGAGTGAAAGCTTTACCTTTGCAGCCGACAGTACAGGTGAAAGAATTGACAGGTATTTAACGCAACAGCTTGATGGCTTTACACGCTCGGCAGTTTCAAGACTTATTGAAGATAATCATATTATTGTAAACGGCAAAGCGGTTAATAAAAATTATAAGCTGAGGGCAAATGACAGTATACAGGTTTTTGTTCCCGATGCAGTTCCTCTTGAAGCCGTTGCCGAAAATATACCCCTTGATATTATCTACGAGGACAGCGACCTTCTGGTGGTGAATAAGCCAAAGGATATGGTTGTTCACCCTGCAGCAGGCAACTACACAGGTACGCTTGTGAATGCACTGCTCTTTCACTGCAAGGACAGCCTCAGCGGTATCAACGGTGTTATCCGTCCCGGCATTGTTCACAGAATTGACAAGGACACATCGGGGCTTTTGATTGTTGCTAAAAATGATATGGCACATCTTGATTTGGCACAGCAGATTAAGGAGCATTCCTTTCACCGTGCGTATGAAGCGGTTGTTTATGGTAATATTAAAGAGGAATGCGGAACTGTTCATCAGCCTATCGGAAGAAATTCCAAGGACAGAAAAAAGATGGCAGTAACGGATAAGAATTCCAAGGACGCTGTTACGCATTATGAGGTTATAAAGCGTTACGGTGATTTCACACATATCCGCTGTGTGCTGGAAACAGGGCGAACCCATCAAATCCGTGTGCATATGTCCCACATCGGTCATCCGCTTGCAGGTGACAGTGTTTACGGACCAAAAAAGGTGATTACGGAGCTCGGGGGACAATGCCTTCACGCAGGTGAAATCGGCTTTGTGCACCCGAGAACAAAAGAATATTTGGAATTTAAGGCACCTTTGCCTGAATACTTTAAAAAATATTTAGCTAAACTTGAAAAGAAACAGGGGTGATATAATGGAAAAAACCTTTGAAAACTGGCTTGTTGTATCAGATATTGACGGTACACTTAATAATAAAATGAGGAAATTACCGAAACGCAATTATGATGCTATTAAAAAATTCACTGACCTTGGCGGTAATTTTACGCTTGCATCAGGAAGACTGCAGTCAAGCCTTGAGCGTAACTATAACAGAATTACACCGAATCAGCCTGCCGTTATTTTAAATGGTGCAGGTATATATGATTATAAAAAACGAAAAATGCTGTGGCAGAGTACAATCGGCAAAAAGGGCAGGGATTTTGTCAGATATATAGCTAAGGAATTTGATGATATAGCCAAAAGCGTGGATATCGGCATCTATTTTGCCGACTATGTTTACATTGTTAAAAGCGGACTTTTTGCCAAGGGCACAATGTATTTTGACAAGGCGAAGCACGAATATGTAAGGTCAATTGATGATGTTCCCGAGGATGGCTGGATGAAGGTTATTTTCTGGTCAAACCCCTTTGTTATAAATAAACTGAAGGATCTCATTGAAAGAATGGATAATCCGGATGCAAATTTTATGTCATCCTCCATTTTTTCGCTTGAAATGCTCCAGAAGGATACCCACAAGGGCGTGGGTATTATGAAGCTTGCCGATATGCTGGGTATTGAAAAAAGTCACGTGGCGGCAATCGGTGATTATTATAATGACTGGGATATGCTCAAAACGGTGGGGCTTCCTGCCTGTGCAGGTCAGGCTCCGAGCTCAATCCATAAAATATGCAAATATGAGGCATGCCACTGCAATCAGGGCTGTGTTGCGGATTTGCTGGAATACATAATGTCGGGCAGAGCCGAGGAGGCTATTGCCAAAGAATTATTAACACAAACAAAATGACGAGGTAAAGCTTATGTTAACTATAGGAGCACATTTGAGTGCATCAAAGGGCTATACAGCAATGCTGAAGCAGGCACAGGAAATCGGTGCAAATACATTTCAGTTTTTTACAAGAAATCCTCGCGGCGGCAGTGCCAAGGCAATTGATGAGAAGGATGTGGAAACCTTTCTTGCGCTGATGAAAAGTCAGAACTTTCCTGTTATTCTTGCCCATGCACCTTATACGCTTAACTGCTGCAGTGCTAAGCCTGAAACAAGAGAGTTTGCTCTTAACACCTTTGCAGATGATTTAAAGCGTATGGAATATACACCGAATCAGCTTTATAATTTTCATCCCGGCTCACACGTCGGACAGGGTGAGGAGGTCGGAATTGAGCAGATTGCAGAAATTCTGAACAAGGTTTTGTTCCCTGAAATGACAACAACAGTTCTGCTTGAAACCATGGCTGGCAAAGGCACTGAAATCGGCAGAAGCTTTGAAGAACTCAGAGCAATCATCGACAGGGTAGAGCTTCGTGATAAAGTGGGTGTGTGTCTTGATACCTGCCATATTCACGACGGCGGTTATGATATTGTCAATGACCTTGACGGTGTGCTTGAGGCGTTTGACAGAATAATCGGTCTTGACCGATTAAAGGCAATTCATCTGAATGACAGCAAAAATCCCATTGCTGCCCATAAGGACAGGCATGAAAAAATCGGTGAGGGTTATATTGGTCTGGATTCTTTTGAAAGAATTATTAATCATCCGTCCCTTAAACATCTGCCGTTTTTCCTTGAAACACCGAATGACCTTGACGGCTATGCTAAGGAAATTGAAATCCTCAGGAATTTATATAAAGAAGATTAATAGAAATATTACTGAAATAATTGAAAAAGGCAGCCCAAGCATAAATTTGCTCGGACTGCCTTTTATTTAATGTCTTGTGTAACCATATGTTTTTGATTGAGCCCTGAATTCTGCAGGCGATATTTTTATGTATTTTTTGAAAACCTTACCAAAATAATTCTCATCAGAATATCCGCATTGCCTGCTTATGTCCTTCAGCTTGATATTTGTTGAATTAAGCAGTTCAACAGCCTTTTCCATTCTCAGCTTGGTCAGATAGTCACTTGGCTTTTCTTTTGTATATTTTAAAAATTCCCTTGTCAGGTGACTGTGTGAAACTCCAAGATAATCTGCTGCCATAGCAATCGTTATCTGCTTTTCAAAATTTCTTTTAAAATAATCTATTGCACTGTCAACAAGATTTGAATTTTGAGAAATGCAGGGGCTGCACAGTGCACACAAAAACTGAATTAGCACACTGCTTGCGTCAAAAACATTTTTTATATTTGAATTCAAAGCCCTGCCGTATAAATCCAGCAGTATTCTGACAGCAGGATGAAATTCAGGTAAGGATATAATGCTTCCTGTGCGTTCGGTTGAATATTTATAAAACGCTTCTGCTGCACTGCCGTTAAATATGATATAAACAAATTTCCATGGTGCACTGTTGCTTTCTTCGTCAAAATAATAGCTTTCATCAGCAGGCATTTTTAAAAAGAAAGCTTTCCCTTTGTCGACAATATGTTTTTTGCCGCCGATTTCAACGGTACCGCTTCCGCTTAACGTGTACTGAAAAAGCATTGCCTCGGGGCGCTCCTTGTTACACCAATGATAGTCACTGTTGTTTATTACATCACTGCCTACGGCTATAAGCTCTATGAACGATAAATTGAAATTGTCAAAAAAATGAAAGGCGTGGTCATTATGAATGTTAGCTTGGTTTTTATACATCAAAATATTACCCTTATAATCAAATAATTACTGTTGAATTTTAATTTGTATACCTGTAATATAGAATTGTAACATAAAAGATACAAGATGTAAACATCAAAATATTACCTGTTGTGAGGTCGTTGTTATGCATAGAAAATTTGTTAAGACACCGCCTATGGGCTGGAACAGCTGGGACTGCTTTGGTGCAAGTGTGAACGAGGAGCAGCTAAGAGCAAATGCCGATTATATGGCAAAATATTTAAAAGAATACGGCTGGCAGTATGTTGTCTGTGATATTCAGTGGTATGAGCCCAAGGCTAAGGATAACGATTATTTTAGTTTTACACCGTTGAATATGGATGAGTACGGCAGGCTTATGCCTGCTGAAAACCGATTCCCCAGTGCCAAGAACGGTGAGGGCTTTAAGCCCCTTGCCGACTATTGCCACAGCCTGGGACTGAAATTCGGCATACATATTATGCGCGGTATTCCGCGTCAGGCTGTTCATGCTGATTTGCCGATTAAAAACAGCAAATTCACAGCTCGTCAGGTTGCACATCATTTTTCTGTCTGCTCTTGGAATACGGATATGTATGGTATGTATAACTGTGAGGGTGCACAGGATTACTATAATTCTATTATTGCACTTTATGCCGCATGGGGCGTTGATTTCATTAAGTGTGACGATATTTGTGTTACCGAATTTCGCAAGTGGGATAAGCCTTATTCTGCTGATTATGAAATTGAGATGATCAGAAAGGCAATCGATAACTGCGGCAGGGAAATTGTGCTTTCCCTTTCCCCCGGTCCTGCAGAAATTGAGAAGGCTGAGCACCTTGCAAAAAACGCAAATATGTGGCGTCTGACAGGTGATTTCTGGGATCAGTGGGATAAGCTTCACGATATGTTTGACCGCTGTTATTTATGGCAGGATTGGGTTAAGGCAGGGAACTATCCTGACTGTGATATGCTCCCTCTCGGCAAGCTTTCAAAGAACGGAACCTGCCATGGTCCGCAAAACAGAATGACACAGTTTACCAAGGCAGAACAGCTTACGATGATGAGCCTTTGGGGTATATTCAAAAGTCCGCTGATGATGGGCGGAAATATGCCTGAAAATGATTCGTGGACATTGTCCCTGCTTACCAATGAAGAATATCTGAAAATGCACAGTACCGCTTTCGGTGCGCATCAGCACAGCAGAAATGAGAAAAACGGCAAGGGCAGTGTTATCTGGGTGTCAAACGGCAGGGACTGCAAATATGCCGCCTTGTTCAACACAAAGGATGTTGAGCAGACGGTTAAGCTTGATTTGACCGAAATTCTTATGCCCGGTAAAAAATATACCTTCTATGATATATGGGAAAAGAAATCGCTGGGCGAATTTAAAAATTCATTTAAGGCTGTTATTCCTCCCCATGGTGCAGGACTTTATAAAATAACTGAATAAATAATAAAACCTCTCAGGATGATTGTACCTGAGAGGTTATTTGGTTATTGCTGTTTTTCAATTTCTGCAATACGCATATTGATTTTTCTGATTTGGTCATAGGTTTTACGGCTGAATTTTTCTTTTCTGTCATAGGTGTAAAGTCCGTTCTGCTCCTGCTCCACATCATAAAGCTGTGTATAGCAGAAGCCCATCATCCTGCTGTTTGACAGCAAAGCAGCCGTTAAGCCCTCGTACCTTGCTAAAAATTCTGATTCCTTTGTAACGTCCTTGCCGTAGCCCCAGGATTTATATTTTTTGTCAGTTTCCCATTTTATTCCGCCGTATTCACTTACAAAAACAGGTTCACCGCCGTATTTTTGCCTGCCCGGGTTATCAAGCAGCACATGCTCATATAATTCATTATCGCTCATAAGTCTGTCAAAGCTTGCCTTGAATTTTTCGGTATCAAAGCGATAATCGTGAACATCATAAATATCTGTTTTTGTATGAAAATTTCCGCTTGTGTCAATGCAGGGGCGTGTGGTGTCAAATGCCTTGGTGAAATCATAAACCGTTGAAATCAGTGGGTCATACTGCTTTCTCTTTTTGTAATCCCAGGTTTCATTAAACGGGCACCAGCCGATAATGGAAGGATGGTTGAAATCTCTTTCAAGTGCTTCCGTCCATTCCTTTATGAAAATTGCAAGCATTTTAGGATTTGAATAATCAATGCCCCAGTTGGCATATTCACCCCATACCATATAGCCCTTTAAGTCACAGAAGTACAGAAAGCGCGGGTCAAAAACCTTTTGGTGCAGCCTTGCTCCGTTAAAGCCGAGTGCCATTGAAAGCTCAATATCCCTTATCAGCTCATCATCGTTTTCGGCAGTATAAATACCTTTTTTGTAATAACCCTGATCAAGAACAAGACGCTGGAAAACACTTTTACCGTTAAGCAGAAATCGGAAGCCGTCAAGCTGAATGCTTCTCATTCCGAAATAGCTTTTAATTTTGTCATTGCCAAAGCTTATTTCAAGGTCATAAATATTGCCCTCACCAAGCTGCCAGAGATGTATTTCATCAAGCGGTATCTGAAGAAGCATATTGCCTGACGCATTATTTACTGAGGCTGTTCCGACAACCTTACCTTCATATACTGCTGTGCATAGAAGATTTTCTTTTCCGTTTAAAGCAAATTCAACAGTAACATTTTTCTGGTTGATATCCGGATAGATTTTAAAGCTTTTAATATAATTTTTCGGTGCAAATTCTATGTAAACATTCTGCCAGATTCCCGTAGTTCTTGTGTAGCTGCAGCCATAGCTGTTTTTTCGTTCGCTCTGCTTTCCTGAGGGAATTAAAGAATTCCTTGTATCATCCTCACAGATTATAAAGATTTCATTATTGCCTTTGCTGACAAAATCTGTTATCTCAAAGGCAAAGGAGGTATAGCCACCCATATGACTGTCCACAATTTTTCCGTTAACAAGCAGTGTTGTTTTATAATCTGCTGCACCGATATGAATGAATACACGCTCAAAATCAGATATGCTGACCTGTTTTTTATACCATACTGTATGAATAAAATCCGTGCAGCCGATGCCTGACAAGGTGCTTTCCATACAAAACGGAACATTAATTTTGTATTTTGTATCGGCTTTTTTATAAAAAAGACTGATTTGCTTTTCATTCATAAATTTATGATTTCTTTTTGCTCTTAAAAAGCCGAAATCCCAGCTTCCGTTCAGGCTTACCCAATTCTCACGTTCCAACTGAGGATTCGGATGCCTGCTTAAATCTTTTTTCATTGTGTTATGCTCCTTCGCATATTTTGCTGTGTTATGTTCAATATAGCACAGGTGTTATTATTTTGCAATATATTTTGTTGAAATCAGGGTGGTATATATGTATAATATAATCAGGAAGTGATACTATGGAAAATAACCGATGTGACTGCACCGCAATTGATGAAGCGGCAGTTCTTGATATAAGAAAAAATATGATTTCAGATGATGAAATATCAAATCTTTCAAACCTGTTCAAGGTGCTGGGCGACCCCACAAGGGCTAAAATTGTTATGGCGCTTGATAACAGGGAGGTTTGTGTTTGTGATTTGTCTGTTGCACTGAATATGACCAAATCTGCGGTGTCGCACCAGTTAGCTGTGCTTAAGGCTTATAATATTGTTAAAGCAAGGCGTGACGGAAAGCATATTTATTACAGCTTTGATGATGAGCATATAACAACCATTATTGAGATTGCTGACGAGCACATAAAGCATAGATAATGAATAGAATATATTGTGCAGTAAAACACTATTTAAATATAGTGTTTTATTTTTTTGAAAATTTATAAAAAAGTATTGACAATTGAATATACATTCAACTATAATAGCAATAACAAATGAATAATTGTTCAATTGTTGTATGAATATTTTTTAGTGAAAGGATAATAGCTATGAAAAAAACTTATAAAATTGAAGTGGATTGTGCAAGCTGTGCGGCAAAAATGGAGGAGGCTGCAAAAAATACTGTTGGTGTTTCTGATGCAGTGGTTTCTTTTATGACACAAAAAATGAAGGTTGAATTTGAAAACGGTACGGATGTTCAGTCTGTTATGACGCAGGTTGTTAAAAACTGCAAAAGAGTAGAGGATGACTGCGAAATTTTTATTTAAAGGGTGGCTTTTATGAGTAAAAAACAAAAAACGGTATTGCTTCGTATAATCATTTCAGCGGTTCTTCTTATAGCAGTAAAAGTGCTTACCTCCTTTGCCGAGCTTAACCGATTGGTTGAATTACTGCTGTATTTCATTCCTTACTTAGTAATTGGCTATGACATTCTGAAAAAGGCAGTAAAGGGAATCTTTAAGGGTCAGGTATTTGATGAAAACTTTTTGATGGCAGTTGCCACTGTTGGTGCTATGGCTTTGGGTGAATACCTTGAGGGCGCAGCCGTTATGCTTTTTTATCAGATCGGCGAGCTGTTCCAGAGTGTTGCTGTCGGCAGAAGCAGAAAAAACATAACTGAGTTAATGGACATCCGTCCCGATTATGCAAATGTGGAAATTGACGGAAAAATAGTGAAAGCTGACCCTGATGATATAGAGGTCGGTACTGAAATTATAGTGAAACCGGGTGAGAAGGTGCCTATTGACGGCATTATAACATCTGGCACAACAACCCTTAATACAAGTGCTCTGACAGGTGAAAGTGTGCCGCGTGAGGCTGCCGCAGGTGATGAGATAATCAGCGGCTCCATCAATCTTTCGGGTATGATAAAGGTAAAAACAACTAAGGCTTTTGGTGATTCCACAGTTTCAAAAATACTTGACTTGGTTGAAAATTCAAGTATGAAAAAGTCAAAGTCCGAAAATTTTATCACAAGATTTGCCAAGTATTATACGCCTGCCGTATGTATCGGAGCAGTTGTGCTTGCTGTTTTGCCTCCCTTGGTCAGACTACTCACAGGCTATGACGCTATGTGGAGTGAATGGATTATCAGGGCACTGACTTTTCTCGTAATAAGCTGCCCCTGTGCACTTGTTATATCTATTCCGCTCAGCTTTTTTGCAGGTATCGGCTGTGCATCTGCAAACGGTATTCTTGTTAAAGGCTCAAATTATCTTGAAGCCCTGTCAAAAACAAAATATGTTGTGTTTGACAAAACAGGCACACTGACAAAGGGTGTGTTTGAGGTAACAGATGTTTGTGCTGTAAATGGCTTTAACGAGGATGAGCTGATCAGATATGCTGCCTGTGCTGAAAGTGCATCAAGCCATCCGATTAGTGTGAGCCTGAAAAAAGCCTATGGTAAAGAAATTGATTTGTCCTGCGTAACAGATATTGAGGAGATAGCAGGTCACGGTGTAAGTGCTGTTGTTGACGGTAAAAAGGTGCTTGCCGGTAATGTCAAGCTGATGAACAGGGAAGGTATAATAGTTGAAGATAAGAGTGACAGAGGTACGGCTGTCTATGTTTCTGTCAATGGTGCTTATGCAGGCTGTATTGTGATTTCGGATATTGTGAAGGAAACGTCTGAATCAGCCATTGCTTCCTTGAAAAAAAACGGCATCAGAAAAACGGTAATGCTTACGGGTGACTCGGGAAAAGCAGCACAGCAGGCTGCAGAAAAGCTTGGTATTGACGAGGTGTATTCCGAATTGCTTCCTGCTGACAAGGTTGCAATGGTTGAAAAACTTCTTGAAGAAAAACAGCCGAAGGAAAAGCTTGCTTTTGTTGGTGACGGTATAAATGATGCGCCTGTTCTTTCACGTGCAGATATAGGCATTGCTATGGGAGCACTTGGGTCAGATGCTGCAATTGAGGCGGCGGATATCGTGCTTATGGACGATGACCCGTTGAAAATTTCACTTGCAGCAAGGATTTCAATGAACACGCTTAAAATTGTAAAGGAAAACATTGCCTTGGCACTGATTATAAAGGCAGTCTGTCTGCTGCTTGGCGCTTTTGGTATTGCAAATATGTGGTTTGCAATTTTTGCGGATGTGGGCGTTATGGTCATAGCGGTACTGAATGCAGTAAGAGCATTGAGAATTAAGAAATAACAAAAAAATCCCTATGGAAAATCAACATTCCACAGGGATTTTAGTATTTCGTTATTATTTATACATCGGACCGTAGGTTGCACAGGCACGGTAGTCGGCAGACTGCTTATCCTCAGTTCCGAAGGATGACCAGCAATGCGGACGGAAAATCCTGTCATCAGACACATTGTGCATATTAACAGGAATGCGAAGCATGGAAGCCAGTGTAATGAGATCGGCACCAACGTGACCGTAAACCGTTACACCGTGGTTTGCACCCCAGTTCGCCATAACGCTGTAAACATCCTTGAAAGCACCTTCGCCTGTAAGATTTGGTACAAACCAGGTTGTAGGCCAGGATGGGTCGGTACGCTTGTCAATGGTGTTATGGATTTCATCAGGCAAATCAGCCGTGTAGCCCTCAGCAAGTTGTAAAACAGGACCGATACCGTCAACCACATTGACACGGAGCATTGTAACAGGCATTTCAGCCTTGCAGCGGAAATGGCTTGAAAATCCGCCGCCGCGGAAGTATTCATAGTTAGCTCTGCACCAGTCAGTTGCATTAAGACAAGCCTTGATGTCATCCTGTGTCATTTCCCAGAATGGCTTCATACAGCCCTCACCATTATTGTTTTTGCTTGCACCGCTGCCGTCAAGAGCAGTTGCGCCTGAATTGATAAGATGTATAAATCCGTTTTTTGCTACGCCGTCAGGCTTAACGCCTGTTACTCTTTCACAAGCCTCAGGGCTCCAGTAGGTACGTACATCGTGGAAGCATGGTGCTGAGCCTGAAACAAGCGTGCCAAGCATCATAGCTACGCCGTTAAGCGTGTCATTTTCGGTAGCAAATGGGGTAGGTGTTTTCGGTCCGTTCCAATCAAAGGTGGATGCCATAATAGCCTCTGTGAAGTCAGCGTTCGGCAGCCAGTCGGTCCAGTTTCTCTGACCCTGAAAGCCGCCTGCAATTGCATTTTTGCCAAGTGCTTCCTCGTGCCAGCCCATTTCATCAAGCTTTTTGTTACCGTAAAGAATATCACGGATGATGATGGTCATTTTTGTGATGAATTCCCAATCCTTATCTGCAGGAACAACCTTGGATTTTGTTATGATTTCAGGCAGGTTTTTGCCTTCGTTGAGGTCGAAGCCCTCCTTGCAGTTTTCCTTAACCCATTTGAAAGCCTTGTCGTATTCATCATGGTCATAAATTTCAAGTGTAATTCGGCGAACAATTTCGGTCATATCAACCCATTCTGCACGGATTCCGAAATAGTTCTGGAACATATCTGCATTGCAGTAGCTTCCTGCAATACCCATTGCGATACCGCCGAGATTAACGTATGACTTGTTCTTCATCCAGCCGATTGCAACAGATGCACGTGCAAAGCGCAAAATCTTTTCTGCTACGTCAGCAGGGATTGTTCTGTCATCAATGTCCTGTACATCGTGACCGTAAATGGAGAATGCAGGCAGACCCTTCTGCGCATAAGCCGCCATAACAGCAGCAAGATAAACTGCACCGGGACGCTCTGTTCCATTAAAGCCCCATACCGCCTTAATGGTCTGAGGGTCCATATCAAAGGTTTCGGAGCCGTAGCACCAGCAGGGTGTTACACTGAGTGTTGCAGTAACATTTTCTTTAGAAAACTGGTCTGCACATTTTGCAGCCTCAGCACCGCCGCCGATTGTGGTTTCACTGATTACGCACTGAACAGGAGTGCCGTCAGGGTATTTAAGTGTACCTTCAATAAGCTTTGCAGCCGCCTCAGCCATGCCCATGGTCTGCTGCTCAAGGCTTTCACGAACACCGCCCCAGCGTCCGTCGATTACAGGTCTAATACCGATTTTTGGATATATCATTGTTTTACCTCCGTTAATTTTTGTTTTCTATAATACTTACAAATCTGCCGTATGCCGAATCCCATTCATCGGTATGCGACGGATTGAAGTGATTAAGCTTATGTGTTTTTGCAATGAGCTGTCTGCCCTCATTTACATCACTTATTTCACCTAAGGCGATAAGCTGAAGGATGGTATTGCCCAGAGCTGTTGCCTCAACAGGTCCTGCAACAACAGGCATATCAATGCTGTCTGCAGTCAGCTGACATAAAAATCCATCCTTTGTGCCGCCGCCCAGCAGATGAAGCACCTCAAATTTCCTGCCTGTGCATTTTGAAATCTGGTTTAATGCGTATCTGTATTTCAATGCAAGGCTTTCATAAATACAGCGCACAATTTCACCAACTGTTTCCGGTATCTGCTGATTTGTCACTCTACAGTATTCTTTTATCTTATCAGGCAGATTGCCGTGAGCCGAAAGCATCGGACTATCAGGGTCAATAAAGCATTTGAATGGCTCACTGGCTTTGGCAAGCTGCTCAAGCTCATTGTAGCTGTAGCTTTTTCCGCTTTTGGCAAAATCTCTTTTGGTTTCCTGAATCAGCCATAAGCCGCTGATGTTTTTTAAATAATTTATTTTACCATTTGCACCAAGCTCGTTGGAAAGCGCAAGGCTGTTGCTTTCGTCAGTGACAACAGGCGCATCAAGCTCACAGCCAATCAATGACCATGTACCGCAGGATAAAAAGGCTGCATTGTCCTTTGTGCAGGGCATTGCTGCAACAGCACACTGTGTATCGTGACCTGCAACCGTAATGACCTTTATATCCTTGTATGTACCGTTAACCGAACCGCTTTCACACAAGGGAGGGAAAATATTCCTGTCAATGCCGAAGGCTTCAAGCACAGCGTTGCTCCAGCTTTGTGTTTTCGGACTCAGCATTTGCGAGGTTGACGCAATGCTCTTTTCACACGTCTTATTGCCTGTGAGCATATAGCAGAATAAATCAGGCATAAATAAAAGCTTATCTGCTTTTTCTGCGTTTTCATCTGTCAGAAGCTGAAACAGCGTGTTGATATTCATAATCTGATTGCCTGTTTCACTGTAAAGCGCGCTTGCAGGCATTTTGTCATAAGCCTTTTCAAGTATGCCGTTTGTGCGTGTGTCACGATAGTGAAAGGGGGTATGCATCAGCTTTCCGTCAGAATCAAGCAGACCATAGTCAACGCCCCAGGTATCAAAAGCGAGAGCGTCAATATGACCTGCCTTGTCAATTGCTTTTTTTACCTCTTCAAGTATCATATCGGTATTGTGGCAGATATGCCCCTCTATTGTCAAAGGGATATTCTCAAATCGGTGGATTTCTTCATAACTGATTTGATTTCCGTCATAGACAGCTTTTATGGCACGTCCGCTTGATGCACCGAAATCAAAGGCTAAAACAGTCTTCATTTTACTACACCCTTTTTCAGAAGAATATTTGCGTAAATTGCTTTTTCACCTGTGGCGATAATTAAATATGCATCCTTGGCACGCTCATAAAATGCAAAGCGTTCGGTGTATTCAATATCGTGGTGCGCAGGCTCGTGCCTGTCAAGTATCTCTTCATATTCTTTCCAGATTGTCGGTGTGCCGCAGGTGTCACCGGGTACAACCTCCATTAGTGCCACAGGCTTTTCTGTGTATGTATCCAGCGGAATAAGCTGAAGTATTGCATCCAGTATTTCAGGCACACCATGACCGTCTGCACGGATAACGATTGCATTTTTACCAACGCTGTGGCAGGGGAAATTGCCGTCTGCAATAACAAGCTCGTCACCGTGACCCATCTGGCTCAGTGCTTTTAAAAGGTCAGGTGAAATTATGTTCGGAATACCTTTAAGCATAGTAACCTCCTTGATTAGTCATTGGTTTTGTGAAGCATCTGATCATCAGGGTTGAATACCTTGTGACCAGGATGTCTGCCTGTTACCTTATAGTAACCTCTCAGGTCAATCAGCTTCTGCACATTTTCCTTGCTGATGTCGTGGCTTCCGCCCAAGATAACAGCGTTGATTGTGATTTTTGCCCAAAGCTCAAGGCTTTCCATTCTGTAAAAAGCGGTGATAACATCACTGCCTACCGCAAGCGCACCGTGGTTTTCAAGCAGCATTACATCGTGCTCCTCAAGATATGGCTCAATGGCATTCGGCACTTCAATGGTTGACGGAGTACCGTAAGGTGTAAGCGGAACAGAGCCGATAACAGCGACATCCTCAATCATATTGTACATATCCATTGCCTTGTGTGCTACGGCAAAGCCGGTTGCTCCCGGTGGGTGCGCGTGAATAACACTCATTACATCGTCACGCTTGTCATAGCAGCGAAGGTGCATTTTGATTTCGCTTGACGGGCGGTAGCCCTCCTGTGCCTCAAGAATATTCCCCTCACTGTCAAGCAGCACAAGCTTTTCAGGTGTGATAAAGGATTTGCTGATTCCTGTGGGTGTTGCCAGAATGTTTCCGTTTTCAAGTCTGACACTCACATTTCCGTCATTGGCGGCAACCCATCCAAGCTGCCACATTTTATGACATACGTCACATATCTGTGCTTTTATTTCATCCAGATTTTGCATTGATTTTTCCTTTCCGTAATTGACAATTTAATAAGCATATGCTATGCTACTTATATTATATTGTATTTTTTTACTCCGTGCTTGTGGAATAATAGTGTTATAATATGACAATATTCACTTTTTTGGCGGTCAATTATGAATTACAGCGAGCTTTATGAAAATAAAAAAAGAGGAACCTTTGATTTCCCTATTGAGCTATATTATGTTGATGCCTCATCACCAAGGTATCAGATGCCCCTGCACTGGCATTTTGAATATGAATTGATTTTGATTATGCAGGGACATTTTTATCTTTCGGTTGACGGCAAGGATTATCAGATGTCGGCAGGTGACTGCGCCTGGATTGGTGACGGTGTTGTTCACGGCGGCATACCGAATGACTGTATCTATGAGTGTGTTGTTTTTGATTTGGGTACACTTCTTCACGATACGCCTGTGTGTGCACGCAGTGCAGCAGAATTTATGGCGGATGAGCGTGGGTGCACAGGAGTGTTCAAAAAGGGCAGCAGGCAGGCAGAGCTTGCAGATATGCTTTTTGATTCTATGGAGCGTGAGCAGAAGGGGTATGAATGGACCACTGTCGGCTTAATGTGGCAGCTTATGGGCAGTCTGATCGGCTTGAAGACAACATCGGATTCTGTTCCAAAAAAACGGAGACAGATAATACGCCTGAAAAATGTGCTTGCTTATATACGTGATAATTATGAAAATACTGTAACGCTTCAGGAGCTTGCCGAGGTTGCGGATATGGCACCAAGGTATTTCTGCCGTGCCTTTTCATCCATGACAGGCAAGACACCGATTGAGTATCTTAATTATTACCGCATTGAACAGGCAGGGGAGCGGTTGCTGCTGACGGATGATTCTGTTACCGAAATTGCTCTTAGCTGCGGTTTTAATGATATGAGCTATTTTTCAAAGACCTTTGCTAAATATAAGGGTGTATGCCCGACCGCTTTCAGGAATGCACAGATTTAAAATAAAGGAGAGCAGTTATGTTCAGTGACAAAAAGTATATAAAAGCAATCAGTGCCGAAGGGCTTTTCAGCAACAGCTACGAGGAACGTATGCCCCAGACCATAATTAAGGATGCGATTCTTAACCATTTTAAAAATACAGATAAAAAACCAAAGTGTATTTTTATCGGATGGGACGGCTGCCGTGGTGATGCTATGAAATACCTTGTTAAAAGCAATGACAGCAAGGTAAGCGGCTGCAATGATTCTGCAATTTACAGTGCAGTCAATGCATTGAAGCGCAGCGGCGGACTTTATATTACCTATGTGGGCGGTGAAAAGTCATCACCGCAGGAAACCAGTACCCCTCAGGGCTGGGCGTCGGCTCTGTGCGGAAAATGGATGAAGGGGAAAGGCAGATTTGGTATTGAGTGGAGTCTGGATGAGGATTATCCCACAGCGCTTATGACCTTATCGCAGCAGGGCTATAAGTGTTCCTTCAGTGCCATTTGGAATATTCACTTTGATAATACATATGTAAAAGAAATTCAGCTTGCAGAAAAAAAGAATCTTCCGTATTATTTCTATAAGCTTGAAACAGATGAAGAACTGCATAAGCATTTGCTTCAGCGAATTGAAGGTGACGATGATTTCATATTCGGAATATATGAAAATCCTGATTATAACGGTCACGACACAGGCTTTGATGACCGTAATTACCGTTATGTCAGCGGTATCTGCAACCTTGACAGAATATCCTATAATCTTCTTGAAACCATTAAGAAAAGAAAATCATTTGATGATGAAGACTGGCTTGTTTTAATCGCTTCTGATCACGGCGGTCATTCCGTACGCCACGGCACACAGAAAATTGAGGACAGAACAACCTTTCTGGCATTATCAAAACCAATTGAGGCACTTATCAAATGACACAGTATATTATCAGGGACTATAAAAAAAGCAAGTTAATCGTTGCTGTTTTGTGGATTGTTTATGCAGCGTCTTATTTTATCAGAACCTGCTATGCGGCAGCCATTGCTCCAATTGTGGCTGAAGGTCATTTCAGTAAGAGTGAAATCGGCTTGGTGGGCACAGCATTTTTTATCTGTTATGGTGTAGGTCAGCTAATCAGCGGTTTAATCGGTGATAAGGTCAATCCGTTTCTTATGATTATTTTCGGTGCCGGGGCAGGAGGGCTTTGCTGCTTTCTTATGCCCCTTGCAGGCAGTATGCCTGTAATGCTGTTCATATGGGGAGCAAACGGCTTGTTTCAATCCATGCTCTGGTCACCGATTTTAAGAGTGTTTTCCGAAACGATAGATAAAAGTCTCAGCAAAAAAGCTATTTTAAATGTTTCACTGTCACTGCCTGTCGGTACCATATGCGCTTATCTTTTATCAACCTTTATTATTAAATATTCAGGCTGGCAGCTTGTGTTTATCAGCGGCGGAATAATCATTGTTCTTTCAGCCGTTCTTGTTGTTCTGGTGCTGCTCTGTTCAAAAAAAGATTTGACGGTTAAAACCAAAGTGCAGTTGCCTGATATAAAGCATAAAAATAATGAAACAAAAGGAAAGCAGGGTATAGTATCACTGGCGTTGCTCAGCGGTCTTTTCATTATTATGCTGCCCTCCTTCCTTCACGGAATGATGCGTGACGGAATAACCAACTGGGTTCCCACAATGATAACGGAGCTTTATGGCGTTTCCCCTTCTTTTTCCGTTTTCCTTACCATAGTTCTGCCTGTGTTCAACGCTTTCGGTGCATATGCAGTTGTTCCGCTTTATAAGAAGCTTGGTGAAAACGAAATGAAGACGGCGGGTGTTGTCGGCGTCATGGCACTGATACCGCTTCTTTTGCTTCTGCTGAAAAACAGAATGTCTGTTTATGTGATTATTGTATTGCTTGCTCTGACCACCTCTGTTATGTATGCACTCAATTATCTGATTATTTCCCTTGTGCCTGTCAGATTTTCAAAATTTTCCTGTACCTCAAGCGTCAGCGGAATATTGAATTCGGCAGCCCATATCGGATGTGCGGTATCCTCTTATGGCTTCGGCGCTGTTTCCGAAAAAGCAGGCTGGAATGCCGTTATCATAATCTGGATTGCGGCTGCATTTATGACAGCGTTATTCTCGTTTTTATCAAATATCAAATGGAATAGGTTTATAAAATAGAAATACAGGAATACTGTGGATTTTACAGTATTCCTGTATTTCTATTCTGCAATGATTTTACCGCAGGCAAGCTTTTTACCTGAATTTCCCGACGGCTGTGTTATGAAATCATCCGCCTTTTCGTGTATAATCATAGTTTTTCCGATAACATCCTTAACAGTAAATCTGTCAGTTATGAATACGGAAAGAGCAAACCCGTTATTATTCATCAGCGGCGGCAAATCACCTGCGTGATTGGGGTGCTCCGTATGATTCGGATTATAATGTGATTTTGCATCTGCAAAGGGGTCTTCACTGTTACCGCTGCATTTTTCACCCTCGTGAATATGAAAACCGTGAAAGCTGTTGCCCTCGGGTAATCCGGCAATAACAGTATAAACCAAAGCACCATTCGCAGTCTGATAGAATTTAACCATACCTAAAATATCTTTATAATCCTTGCTGCCTTTGATTTCAGCATAAGCCTGCGGCTTTTTGCACAAAACCGATACTAAAGCAGTGCTTACATTTTCAAAAAACAATTTGTTATCCATATTATCCCTCCGTTTCATTGTATTCATAAGGCAACCGTATAATGTGAAAATTATAAAGTAAGCCGAGTGGAATATTGCAGTATTTACAAAGATTTTCAGGTATGATATAGTAAAGGAAAAATATATTATAAACAAATACTAATAGGTGTTATAGTTAATATTAATAGGATGGTTTAATTATGAATGGAAAGCTTAGAAATATGGCAACAATTTATATTAAAAATAATGATAAAGTATTGTTGCTTGACAGAATTGGTTCAATGGTTGTCAGTCGTTCTTGGTGCGGGATTGGCGGTCATTTTGAACAGTGCGAACTTAATGATGCAAAAGCAGCCGTTCTGCGAGAAATGAATGAGGAAATCGGTATTACTGAAAATGATTTGGACAATCTATGTTTAAAATACATTGCATTGAGATTTGTTAAAGATGAATTAAGAATTAAATATTATTTCTTTGCTGATTTAAAAAATAATGCAAATATTAATTATGATTGTGATGAAGGTATATTGGATTGGGTGGATTTTGCAGATTTAAACAATAGAAAAATGCCATATACAGCACAAATCATTATGAAACATTATACAGAGACAGGAATGAATACAAATGATTTTTATACTGTATCTGTTGATGATGAAAATGTAACTATAGTTCCTATGAGAATTCATAATTGATTTTATAATATTCCGAGGTGAAATATGTTAACACATCCTGTAAAACCTATATATGATGAAAATTCAAAAACACTTATTTTAGGAACCTTTCCGTCAGTTAAGTCAAGGGAAATGTGCTTCTTTTACAGCCATCCGCAAAACCGTTTCTGGCGTGTTATGGCAAGAATCTGCGACAGTGATATTCCGCATACCGTTGAGGAAAAAACAGGCCTGATATTATCAAATCATTTTGCACTGTGGGATGTCATTCATTCCTGTGAAATTGAGGGCTCATCCGACAGCTCAATAAAAAATGTTGTTCCCAATGACATAAGTATTATCCTTAACCATTCGCAGGTTGACAGAATTTTTGTTAACGGCAAAAAGGCTGAGAGCCTTTATAAAAAATATATTGAAAAAGAAGCCGGTATCAAAGCGATATATCTGCCCTCTACAAGTCCTGCCAATGCATCGTGGAGTGAGGACAGACTGGCTGAGGAATGGAAAAAACAGATTTTCGGTTAACAGGTGTAATTATGGAAAAATTAACGGTTGCTCAAATAAAAAATGCAGACATCCCCGAATGTTGAAAGAATCAGGAGAATTAAAAGATATGAATATAGAAATACGGTATGCGACTGTTGCTGATAAGAACATTTTATTGAGCAGGGACAATCATATTAAAGAAAATGTTTGGATAGATACGATAAATAACAGGCGTGAAATAATTATGCTCATTGATGGCAGCTTTGCAGGCTGGCTGAGATGGAATTTATTCTGGGATGAAATCCCTTTTATGAATATGTTGTATTTATTAGAGAAATATCGTGGAAAAGGCTATGGAACACAGCTTGTAAAATTCTGGGAAAATGAAATGTTAAAGCTGGGCTATGACAAGGTGATGACTTCGTCACAGGCAAATGAATTTGCCCAGCATTTTTACAGAAAGCTCGGTTATCAGGATGCAGGCAGCTTTTTTCCGTTTTGCAATGATTTAGAGATTATTTTCACAAAGGAAATATGTTATGTCTAAAGAAATAGGATACTGCGGTAATCATTGTGAATACTGTTTTTTTACTGATTGTGACGGCTGTAAAAGCAATAACCCGAGTTGCTCTTATGCAAATCTGTTTGATGATAAAAAATGCCCTAATGTTGTTTGCTGTGAAAGTAAGACCATTCATGGTTGCTGGCAGTGTGGTAAAGTAAACGCTTGTAAAATTGGTTTTTTCAGCTCAGGTGAGAATGATGCAAAAGCCTAGGCAATAGATAGAAATCCGAACCTGCCCAAAATGCAGAATTAAAGCGAATTTATGATGCAGTTGAAAAACTCATCAGATATTGAAGTACTTGTTGACAATGACGGCACTGTGGTTAAATTGAAAGATTTAATGCCCTATTCATATTCGTGAAAGGATTCAAATGAAATTAATGAATACAGATAAGTTCTTTGACTTAGCAGCAGAAAATCGGAAATTAGGAAAAGTAATGGAAAAGCCTGTTCAGGTAACAGGCGGGCTTATGCATAAAATGTTTAAGATGGTTACCGATAAAGGCAGGTACATAGTTAAACTTTTAAATCCTAATATTATGAAACGTCCTACTGCTATGGGTAATTACAAAATCGCTGATGATATCGAAGAAATATTAAAGCAAAACAATATTCCTGCTGTTTATGCTTTGATATATAATGGCAGTAAAATGCAGGAGCTGAATGGTCAATACTATTATGTTTTTGAGTGGTATGACGGCAGGTCATTGAAAGACGATGAAATAAAGAGTTTTCATTGCCAAAGAATTGGCGAAGCATTAGCGAAGATTCATAACATTGATTTGAAAAATGAGTCTTTTGAGCGAAATGAAATACATATTGACTGGCAGAAATATGTTAGCCTTGCTAAAGATATGAATTCACCTGTTTACGACATAATCAAAGATAATGTTGACTTGTTTAATTACAGTATGACTAAGGGTAATGCTGCAATAAAGAAGATTCCGCCTGTCAAATCAATCTGCCATAATGATATGGACAGCAAAAATGTGCTGTGGCTTGATGATGAGTTTAAGCTGATTGATTTGGAGTGCCGGGGTTATTCTAATCCATATTTGGAGTTGCTTGAGCTTGCTTTATGCTGGTCAGGCTATGAAAGCTGTAATATCAACTTTAGCCTGTTCAATGCATTTTTCAAAGCATATTTTGAAAATACAAATCTTGATACTGATATTGACTGGGAGGTTATGTATTACAGTAATTACGGACGACTTGAATGGCTCGAATATAATATTAAGCGTGCCTTAATGCTTGAATGTGATACTGCCGAAGAACAACAGCTTGGTATCAGAGAGGTTAAGGAAACTGTAGAGCATATTATCTATTATGATAAAATAAAAAATGATATTCTAAAAAATATTTTTGTATAAAAGTAACCCCCTTCCGATATCAGAAGGGGGTTACTTTTATGTTATATTATGCATTAATCCTCATCTTTAGGATAGCGCTCGGAGAGAAAACGTGCTTTCATAAGTGCAAAGGCGATTGCAGGGATTAAGACAAGGTGGATTGCAATACCGGGCAGTGCGGTTACAAAATGTGTGGTTGCCCAGGCTGCGATTGTGATTTCACCTCTTGCAAAAATCAGTGCCTTTGCAATTCCTGCGGCAGCTCTGCCTGCAAGCATTGCAGTTATAAGGCTGATATATAAATCAGCATAGGTCTTTTTGGTATGAACAAGCTTCAACATAAGTCCTGTTACAATGCCGTAAACGGCACACTCTATCATCATAGGCGGAAGAACGGCAGCAGGCGGCATTCCTGTGAACAGGCTTGAAAGCAGCGGTCCTGCAATTCCGCAGATGAGTCCGTATTGCCAGCCGCAGGCAATGCCGCAGAGAAGAACAGGAATATGCATCGGGCAGTATACAGAGCCCGCGTTTGGTATTGCGTGGAAAGCCTGAGGCAGTACAACACAGAGTGCAATACAGACTGCGGTAATGATTGATTTTTTTACAACAGACATTTTATTCATAAAATCTCTCCTTTATCAGGTTTTGCTGACAAGAATATATCACAATAAAAAATGCCGTACAAGCCCCCAGGGGGGTCATTTTTTTGCTTAATATCCCCCAGGGGGGGTTGTTTTAAGCTATATATTAAGGTAATATAAATGGCGTAATTGGTATGCGCGGAGGGATGGTCTGTGGCTTTCATAAAGGCTGAAAATTTAATACATTCCTATTCCTTTGCGGGCAGTAAGCATCGTTCTCTTGATGATGTTAATTTAACGGTTAACAAGGGTGAGTTTGTTGCAGTGCTTGGCAGTAACGGCTGCGGTAAATCAACCCTTGCAAGGCATCTTAATGTGCTTTTGCCTGTTCAGAGCGGAGCGTTAACTGTTGCCGATATGAATGCCTGTGATGATAAAAACATATGGGCAGTGCGCAGCAAATGCGGTATGGTCTTTCAAAATCCGGACAACCAGTTTGTTTCAACACTTGTTGAGGAGGATTTGGCTTTTGCGCCGAGAAACTTCGGTGTTCCTGAAGAGGAAATACCTGAAAGAGTTAAGAACGCACTTTCTGCTGTTGGTATGAGCGGCTTTGAAAAGCATTCAACCCATATGCTTTCAGGCGGTCAGAAGCAGAGAATTGCTATTGCAGGCGTTCTTGCGGCTGAGCCTGATATTATGATTTTTGATGAGGTGACCTCTATGCTGGATGCACAGGGCAGGGAAGAGGTGCTGTCAGCGATTAAAAGTTTGCATAAAAGCGGTCAGACGGTGATTATGATAACCCATTATATTGATGAGGCTGTATTGGCTGACAGGGTGATTTTAATGAAGAACGGCAGAATAACAGCAGACGGAAGCCCCTGTGATATATTGACCGATATTGAGCTTATGAGCAGTGCAGGACTTGATGTGCCTATGCCTGTGAAAATGTATTATGATCTTGCAGAAAGGGGCATAAGGCTGAAAAAATGCCCTTTGACAAATGAGGAATTGGTGGGTGAGTTATGCAGCTTGAATTAAAATCCGTTTCGTATACCTATGCCCCGAATACAAATTATCAGACACAGGCAATTGATGAAATAAATCTTACAATCAGCAATGGTGAATTTGTAGGAATTATGGGCAAAACAGGCTGCGGTAAGTCAACCCTGATTCAGCTTATGGACGGCTTGCTTGTGCCTGACAGGGGCTGTGTTCTGCTTAATGGGCAGGATATTAACCATAAAAAATATGACCGAAGTATTCTTCGTAAAAGCATAGGCTTGGTGTTCCAGTATCCTGAATATCAGCTTTTTGAGTCTACCGTTGAGCGTGATGTGGCTTTTGCATTAAAGCATTCGGGTCTGAGCAGACAGGAGATAAAGGATAGAGTGATTGAAGCACTGCATTATGTGGGCTTTGATTATGAAAAGATTAAGGGCAAGTCACCCCTCAGCTTTTCAGGCGGTGAAAAAAAGCGCCTTGCCATTGCAGGCGTTCTTGCAGCAAAGCCTGAGATGCTTATACTTGATGAGCCGATTGCAGGGCTTGACTATCGGGGAAGAACGTCATTTCTTAAGCTTATGAAAAAGCTGAATGAAAACGGCACGGCAATACTGATGATTTCACACGACAGTGATGTTTTAGCTGAATACGCATCACGAATTATTGTTATGGATAACGGACATATAATATGTGATGATACGGCAGAGCACGTGCTTTCTGACTATGAAACGCTGAATAAAATCGGCTTGGGAACGGGCAAGGTGGTTTCTGTCAGCAATATGCTCAGACAGAGGGGAATTGAAATGCATTCCGATACCGTGAAATACAGTCAGCTTTTAAATGAAATCGGCAGGATATACGGAGGTGTTCCTATATGAAACATCTTCCTACAGGAATGTATCAGCAGGGTGACTCTGTTATTCATAGGCTTGATTCAACGGTAAAGATATTGCTGCTTATCATCCTTCTTGCTTCTGTTGTGGCGGCTGACACTTTGGCGGGCTACGGAGCATTGATTGTGTTTACTGCCGCTGTTGTGTTTCTGTCGCGAATCGGAATAAAATCGGCTCTCGGCGGTATCGACAGAATGATATGGTTTTTTGCCGTTATTTTTATAATGAACCTTTGCTTTTTTCAAAGTGAAAATGCTTGGGTTAAATTCTGGATTTTTGCACCGTCCTATGACGGATTTATGCAGGGACTCAAGGTTGTTGTAAGAGTTGCGGTGCTGATGATTTTTTGCAGTGTTCTGAACGTGACAACACCGCCTGTTGAGATTACAAGGGCAATAGAAAATATTTTGTCACCGCTGAAAATAATCAAAGTGCCTGTATATCAGCTTGCTTTAATTCTGTCCGTGGCAATGCAGTTTATTCCCACTCTGTTTGAAGAGGCGGATATGATAAAAAAGGCTCAGACAGCAAGGGGTGCAAGGTTTGACAGCCGTAAATTCAGGGATAAGGCAGGGGCTGTTATTCCGATGGTTGTGCCGATTTTTGTTTCTGCCTTCAGACGTGCCGACGAGCTTTCGCTGGCAATGGAGGCAAGGGGCTGTCGTGTTGATGTAAGACAGAGCAGAAGAAAGCGCTTGCATATTGGTGTGGGTGAAATAGTCGGGCTTATTGTTTGTACAGCACTTTTTGTTTTGCAGATTACTGTGTTATGAAGGAGAATTTTATGAACAAAGAGGATATTATTCATTTTTTTGATGAGCATGCAGGTCACTGGGATGAAGAGATGATACGCAATGATGATATTATCAATATCATTCTGGATAATGCCGGTGTAGACAAAGATAAAACCATTCTTGATGTTGCCTGCGGTACAGGTGTACTTTTTCCCGACTATTTAAGCAGGAATGTCAAATCGGTCACAGGAATAGATATTTCACCTAAAATGGCAGAGATTGCAAAGGGTAAATTCAAACAGGATACTGTAACCGTGCTTTGCGGTGATGTTGAGGAAATGGCTTGCACAGAGCCTTTTGATTGTGCTGTTGTTTATAACGCTTTTCCGCATTTTCCAAACCCAGACAGGCTGATTAAAAAGCTCAGTGAAATGGTAAAACAGGGCGGCACGGTTACTGTTGCTCACGGAATGAGCAGAGAGATGATTGACCGTCACCATTCAGGCAGGGCAAGCAAGGTGTCAGCAGGGCTGATGAGTGAAAATGAGCTTGCTGAAATATTCAGTAAGTATTTAAAGGTTACTGTTAAAATCTCCGATCATACTATGTATCAGGTGACAGGAATAAAGGAATAAATTTACAACCGCTGAAATTGGCGGTTGTATTTATTTTTTTCTATGTTATAATGGCATTGAGTTTATATGCTTTATATGGTCTGTTTTTTTATGTTTTAGAGGAGGATGAATTATGAAAAATAATTTACCTGAAATCAAGCTTATTATGAATAACGGCAAAGTGGAATACAGTGTGTCCGAGGGCTGGAGTGCTGAATTTATGGGGGCTGATTATGTTCAGCTTGTTGACGATAATCTGTTTGTACATACTCCCCTTTGTGATACGACAGCAGTTCTTTCATTTAAATGCCATAAGGGCAGCGAAACAGTTGAAAAGGATTGTAAAATAAGTATATCCGGTGTCTATGGCGTGCAAAGCAAAAAGCCCAATATTATTCCTGAGCCTGCACAGTGGTATTCCAAAGGAGGAAGCCTCAGCAATATCAATACCTATTCCTGTGATGAGAAACTGAGAAGCACAGCCGATGCTTTTTCAGACGAATATTGTAAGGTGACGGGAAAGAAGCTTAAATATGCTGATAAGGGTGATGTCCGTTTTTCTTTTGACAGCGGTCTGTTTTATCTCGGGGAAGAAGGCTATGAAATAACCTGTGATGACAGTATTAAAATCGGCTGCAGCACTGAACTCGGTGCGGTATGGGCAGGCAAAACAGTCTGCCAGCTTATGGTTCAGGGTGGGTTTCCTAAGGGCATAATGCGTGATTATCCCCGTTACAGTGTCAGGGGCTTTATGCTTGATGTGGGCAGACGTCCTGTATCACTTCAAATGCTTGAAAAAATTGTTGACCGTATGGCTTGGTACAAAATGAATGATTTTCAGATTCATCTTGGTGATAATTACATATGGCTTGAGGATTATGCAGACAAGGGTGATGAAAGCACCTATGATGCGTACAGTGCCTTCAGGCTTGAAAGCTCTTTGAAAAATGAAAAGGGAGAAACACCGACAGCAAAGGATTACAGCTATACCAAGGCGGAGTTTAACCGATTTATGAAAAAGTCGGCAGATAAGGGTGTACGCATTACGCCTGAAATAGATATGCCTGCACACGCTCTCGCTTTCACAACGGTCTTTCCTGAATATGCGGTTAAAGGCAAGGTTTCACCATTGATGAAAAAAAGACCGCTTACCGACCATATTGATATTTCACGTCGCGAGGCAATAGAATTTGTCAAAAGTATTTTTGATGAATATACTCTTGGCGATGACCCTGTATTTCCAAAGGGTACAACAGTACATATAGGTGCTGATGAATTTTTAACGGATTATGGTGCATACCGCAGATTTATTAATGAAATTGTACCTCATATCAAAAAGACAAATACGGTCCGTCTTTGGGGCAGTCTTACCTGGATAAAGGATGAGCCTGCAACAGCTATTGCTGAGGAGGCGGTTAAGGACGTTCAGATGAACCTGTGGTCAAATACCTGGGCTGACGGCAGAGAGATGTATGATATGGGCTATAATCTTATCAATACAATTGATCATCAGCTTTACATTGTGCCTAACGGTACAAAAATCCGTGCACCGTATATGGATTTCATTAATAAATGCAGAGCCTTTAAGCAGTTTGAGCCCAACAGGGTAAGATTGAAGGATAAAGGAAAATATATTGACCTGCCTGCAGGTAATAAGCAGCTTTTAGGTGCCTGCTATGCAATTTGGCAGGATAATATTGACAAGCGTTCAAAGGGCATTAATGAGCAGGATTTGTATGATAGATTTGACGACAGTGCCGCATTTATGGCAGAGAAAATCTGGGGCTCCTGCACTGACAAGCATAGCTCTGCACAGGTTGACAGAGCAGCGGATACGATTGACGGTCTGCTGAAACAGGACAGACCGAATAGCAAGCCGTTGAAGAATTTAGTGCTCAAAGGCGGCAGCAGCTTTGTTAACACAGGCTGCAAAAATCTTAAAACAGGCTCAAAGCTCAGTATTACGCTCAGTCTGGATGAGGTTGTACCGGGACAGATTATTATGGAGGCTGACGCACCATACGGAACATACGATGTCAGAATTACAAAGAGCGGAAAACTCGGTTTTACAGCCGAAGGTTATGATTATGAGTTTGATTATACACTTGTGCCTGACAGAAAAATCAAAATCGTTATTGATACAAAGCCCCTTCGTACAGTGCTGAAAGCAGGACTTTTCACAAGGAAAAGGGCAAAGGGCTGCTTTTCTCATAACGGAACAGTGCGTACGGACAGTATTAAAAATTCTTCTTTCAGTATTCCTTATCAGCGAATCGGTTCAAAAACCAATTCTGTAAAAGGTAAGATATATGATATTCATATAGAGTAGTACAAAAAAATCCGGTCAGAAAGCAATTCGCTTTCTGACCGGATTTTACTTTTTATAAAACTGCCTTGAGCATTTCCTCAAGCTTTTCTTTTGGTACATAGCCTATGGAGCTGTCGGCAACCTTGCCGTCCTTAATAACAACAACTGTCGGGATGCTGGCAATACCGAAAGCAGCAGCAAGCTCCTGTTCGTCATCCACATTGACTTTTCCTACCTTGGCTTTTCCGTCATATTCTTCTGCAATTTCTTCAACAATCGGTGAAAGCATACGGCAGGGTCCGCACCAGGTTGCCCAGAAATCAAGCAATACGGGCACTGTTGACTTTATTACCTCATTTTCAAAATTATTTTTAGTGATTTTTAATTCAGCCATTTATATATCTCCTTAATTTTTAGATTTGTAGTATAGCATACAGTGGCAATAGCCTTCAAAATCAGGGTCTTCAATCTGTGATTTGAATTCCTTGCACATACATTTGTTATCCTCTGTTCTTTCTGTTCTGCAGGGACAGTAGCCGCCTGTGCGTTTCAGCCCTTCTTTAACTGCAGCCACTACTTCCTTGTTTGTGTTTAAAGTTATTTTCACTGCTTTTACCCCCTTGTGTTTAGTTTGCAGTTTCATTATACACATAAAAATTCATTTTTACAATGATTTAGTCACATAAATAAATTTAATTTTTTGCTGTATTATAGTATTGCTGTTTACAATATATGTCATTGCTTGAAATGGATTTCCGATTTTTGTATTCTTTATTCTGTATTTTGAATTTAATATATTTTTGATTTAATATATAATTAATAAAAAGTAATTTTTAAGGAGAGAATATTATGAAAAAAAGAATTGCAATGGTTATGGCGGTTATTTTGCTGCTCACTTCAACAGTCCTCGTGTCCTGTTCATCCACGAACAAAGAGGCAAGGGATGACAAAACCTATATTCAGGAAATAGAGGATATGCATATTTTTGACAGCACTGCGGATAAAGCAATGCCGCAGACTGTTATACATAAGCTTGTAACAGACCATTTTGCCGCACCGCTTGCTGAGGGCAAAAAGGTTAAAAAAGCAATTTTTATCGGCTATGACGGCTTCAGGGATGACGGACTTGAAAATGTTAAGGATAACGAAGAAAGCGCAATAATGTATATTAAAAACCAGGGCGGGCTTTATCATACATTTTCAGGCGGAATTACAGGCGTTAATGAGCAGGCAACCTCAACTGCTCCAAGCTGGATGGCTATGCTTACAGGCGGCTGGGGAGAATATAACGGAATTACTGATAACAGTCAGATGAAAAAAGCAGGTGTTGACACCTTTTTGACAGCGCTTGCCAAGGAGGGACACAGTGCTTCCTTTACAACCTCATGGCGTGAGCATACTGCACTCAGCTACCGACCTGATATTGTTCAATCCATAACAGAGGGACTTCCTGTTGAATACACACATCAGATTGATGATACAGCAACGTATTATCAGATTTTAAAGTATGTTTCAAATCCTGCTGGTGCTGAGAAATCAGCGTCAGAGGATCCTGATGTAATCTTCTTTACACTTGAATATGCTGACCATGCAGGTCACGATACAGGCTTTGGCAATCAGAATGAGGATTATATTGAAGGCTGTAAAAATGACGATGCTTACGGCTATGATATTGTTAAAGCAATTGAGTCACGCTCAACCTATGCCGAAGAGGACTGGCTGATTATTATATCCACAGACCACGGCGGAACAAATACCAGCCACGGCGGACAGAGCGTATTTGAAAGATCAACCTGGCTTGCAATGAATAAAGAGATAGATATTACTGATGAATATCTGAACTATCAGTGCAAATAATTTATTGCTTTGGGAGAAAAAATTATGAAACCTTATTTTTTATCAGTTACTTACCGTATTCATACTATGCAGAAATCAAGCAGTCTGCTTAGCAATGACGATTATGAAATCAGAGCAGAGGAAACAGATGACCGTTTAAAGCTTAAGCTGTTCCCTAAGACAGAAATGGAAATCAGCTCATTTTCACTGACCTTTGATTATGATTACATAAAATACAACAGAATTTTCGTGAACGGTTATCAGTCCTGGACCGACAGCAGAGAGTATCATCCTGATGAAATGATGACGGTTGTGAACAAGCTTGTGAGAAAGAAGATTTTTAATTCTCCGCCAAGTATGGGCAGTGATATGCATATTGTGCCTCAGGAAACAAAAAAAGGTACATTTCACGGCTTTTCATACTCCTATATCAGAAACGGAATCAATATTGATTTAATCGGCTCTGTCAGTGAAAGAAGCGGATATACAGTTATTTTCTTTGATACAAACAAAAATACAGTAACTGTCAAAAAGGATTTGGAGGGTGTTAAATTCAGTGAGCCTGCCGAGCTTCTTGATTTGGTTTGGATTAAAGATGAATACAACGCCGCATTTGACAGGTATTTTGAATATATGCAAATTCCGCCTGTTGAGAAAAAGCTCCATAGCGGTTACACAACCTGGTATAATTACTACGGAAATGTTACAGAAAAAATCGTAAAGCGTGATTTGCAGTCCCTTGTCAATCTTCCTGAAAGGGTGGATATTTTCCAGATTGACGACGGTTATCAGAGCGCAATCGGCGACTGGCTGATTGTCAATAAAAAATTCCCTTCAGGTATGAAGGCATGTGCAGATGCCGTTCACGAAAAGGGGATGAAGGCAGGCTTGTGGCTTGCTCCCTTTGCAGCTACACCGAATTCAAAGGTATTCAAGGAGCATAATGACTGGCTTGTTAAGGATGATTGCGGTCAGCCTCTTTGCGTAGGTCATAACTGGGGCGGCTTTTATGCACTTGATATATATGATAAGGGTGCCCGTGAATATATCAAGCATTTCTTTGATGTAGTGCTGAATGAATGGGGCTATGATATGGTTAAGCTTGACTTCCTCTATGCCTGCTGTACAAAGCCCATTCATAATAAAACCCGTGGTCAGATTATGTGTGAGGCAATGGATTTTATTCGTGAATGTGTGGGCGACAAGCTTATTCTCGGCTGCGGTGTTCCCCTTGCACCTGCTTTCGGTAAAGTCGATTTTTGCAGAATCGGTGCGGATATGGGTCTTGATTGGAGAAGAAATCCTTATACCACAAGAGAGGATGTTTCAACTCCGAATGCAATTTATAACACAGTGTTCAGACGTCACCTCGACGGCAGAGCATTTCTCAATGATCCCGATGTGTTCCTGCTCAGGGATAACAATATGTTTATGAGCTATAAAAAAAGAAAGCTGATAGCAAAAATCAATCATATTTTCGGCAATCTTCTTTTTACCTCAGATAATGTTGACAGGTATAATGACAGTAAAATAAATGCATTTCTTGCTGCTGTTGATAAGAATAAAGAAACATTTATCTCCGCAGAAATGACCAAGAAACGTGATTTAACAATCGTTTATGAGGATAAAGGACAAAGGCATACCCTGTGCTTTAATGTTGAAAACGGAAGAATAAAAAGAAATGATTGAATGAGGGGAATACATAATGAATGTTGTAAAGCTTGTCAGCGGCGTATTCAAGGATGTAACATCACACTGGAAACGCCCTGCTGAAGGAAATTTTGTATCCTATAAGGAAATTGTTAATCTTGGCTTAGGCGGAATGGGTAACAATTTCACAATGGTGCTTGTGGGATATATGGGTCTTAATGCAGGTAATACCCTGCTTGGCTCAACAATCGGCATAAGACCGCTGCACCTGCAGTATATGCTGACTGTGCAGACAATTCTGAATGTGCTGTTCTTTTTTGTAAGGGCACATATTGTTGATAATACACGTACAAAGTGGGGACGTTTCAGACCTTACATTGCATTTATGGGAATACCCCTTGCAATTATGTCTGTTATATTTGTTTTTCTGCCCTTCCAGACGATGGCATACAATGACAAGCTGATATGTGTATTTGTGTTTGCCATAACGATAAGTATGATACAGCCCTTGTTTACGGATACGTATACGGAAATACAGACCGTTATTACCCCGAACAGTGAGGAAAGAGCAAAGGTTATTTCAATCAATTCCATTATTTTCAGTGCAGCGCCTACAATTACAGGCTTATTTGTGCCGATTTTGTCAAATCTGACAGGTGGCTACACAAATATAAATACATACCGTTATGTGCTTGCTCCCGTTACCCTTCTCGGACTCGGTCTTAATTTCTTTACGGCAATCGGCTGTAAAGAGAGGGTTGTAACCTCCTCCTCCTATGTTCAGAAGGTCGGTATTATTGAAGGCACCTTTATGATTCTGAAAAATAAGCATTGGTGGATAAGGCAGATAGCAGGTCTTATCGGCTTTCTTGAGAGTGCAACAGGCGTATTCTTCGGTTGGATTTATATATACGGTGTTCAGGATATGACCTCATACGGTTTGCTGAATACGGTTATGGGTACTGCCAGCGGTATCGCAATGGCGATTACCCCCTTCCTTCTCAAAACATTGGGCAACAGAAAATTGCTTATTTATCATAATCTGATTAATGTATTTTTGCTTGCTATCCTGATGTTCACCTTCAAGGTACCCACAATTATGTTCATTATTATGTATCTGAATAACCTTATTAATGCTCTCAGTATTGTTTATAATCAGGTAATGCACTCTGAGGTTAAGGATTATCAGCAGTATATCTGCGGCTACAGAATGGACTTTGTGTTCGGTCTTGCAGGTATGATAACCATGCCGATTACACTTCTGTCAGGCTATGTAATTCCTTATGTATATGAGTGCTTCGGTCTTACTACAAACTATGATATTCTGTATGACCCGAATGTAAGAAATACATTGTTTTCCGTACTGTGTATTCTTGCTATTGTGGGTGCGGTGCTCAATCTTGTTCCGTTCTTTTTCTACAGTATGTCAAAGGAAAAGCATCAGAATATTGTGCGTGTTCTCAGATACAGAGCTCTTTTTGACGACTTTGAAACAGGCGATTTCAATGCAGACATTATCAAAGACGGCGTTGAGGCAGTCAGAACAGGTCTTGAGCTGAATGAAAGTGCTATTCCTGATTTAAAGGCATTAAAGGCTGAAATTAAGGCTGCACCTAAGGGTGAAGCAAAGGACGAGGCTCGCAGAGCTTATAAAGCAGCAAAGGCTTTTGCCGGTGATAAAGCAGAGGTCGGCATTTTTATGGAGGAGCTGAATAAATTTGATACGCCTTTATGGCAGCACAAGGTTGAAAAGGCACGTGAATTAATTGCAAATGATGTTAATGCACTGGTGTCTGTCAGTGACAGTATTGTCGCAGACGCCAAAAACCTGCCAAGAAGCACAAAAGAACAGCGTGAAATCAGAAAATATGATATTCAGCAGGCAAAGGCTATTGTTAAATCATCAAGGCTGATAAAAAAGAATTATCCCGGCGGACTTGTAAAGCCTGATGAAAATAAGGTCAAAGAGGCTTATGCAATGCCTGACAGCAGCAGTGCTGAAAATAAGCTTAGAAATAAAGCAATTAAAGAGGCTGAAAAGGAGCTTGATCTTTATTATAAAACAATAGCGCCTTATGCCGCTGCGAAGAAGCTGGTTCACAGCTTTGAAAACAGGGAAGAGGTTGTCAGATGGGCAGAAGCTAATTATGATAAGGCTTGTGAAATCATTAAAGCCCGTGAAGAGGAAGAAACCAAAAAGGCTAAGGAAAAAAAGCATTTGGCAGGAAGGAGAAATAAGTGATGACGAAAAAGCATTTCATTAAATTTGTCGGTCTTGTGCTTGCACTTTTGCTGATCGTTTCGGCAGGCGGCTGTTCACTTAACTCCTATTCTGTTGAGGAGCTGAAGGCTGTTTATCCGAAGGCATTTGAAAATTCGCTGCGTGAGGAGCTCTATTACTGGAAGGAAACCGTTAATGCTGCTGACCATACCTCCTGGAGAACCTGCAATGTTTTTGCCGAGATTGATAAGAAGTATGAGGTCATCCGTGATGAAAACGGTGAGCTTGCAAATATGAAGATTGACGTGCTTGAGGAATATAATAAAAAGAATGTCTATAAAGCACTTTGCGGCAAATCTTCGGGTAATGACGGTGACAGGAATTACCTTTTTGAAAATGATTTTGATGATGCAGGCAATGCCGTTAATTACAGAAAATCGGAAATGACTCCGCAGGACTATGTGAACAGTGACAGCTTTAAAAATAAGTATTCACTTGCTGCAATGCTCAAGGAATTTGAATATTTAACTGTAGATGATATGGTTTTTGATATTGACAATGATTTGATGGAGCATAAGGGCAAAACCATAAAATTTTCATTTGCCGTAACAGAAGAATATCTTGAAAAATATAAGGCTGAATTTGGCAGTGATTCCGTGTTCAGCGGCTCAAAGTATGCCACTATGGAGTTCGCCTATGACCGCTTTGCATCCATTGTCATCTATGCGGAGGAAAAGCTCGGCGGCGGTATTTCTGCAGATAAAGAGATTTATAAACTGGAAACAGTTTACTATGGTCCGATTGTTAATATGCCGTCCTATGATGCTCAGCCGTGGGTTAATGCATAAATACACCTAAAACAATTGACAAGAATTGTTTTGTATTATATGCTTATAAAGAATTAGTTTTTTAGAGGTGTATATATGTTAGAAATTAAAAATAATCAGTTTTATATGGATGGCAAGCCCTTCAGCATTTATTCGGGTGCAATGCATTATTTTCGCATTTTGCCTGAATACTGGGAGGATAGGCTCACAAAGCTGAAGCTTGCAGGCTTTAATACCGTTGAAACCTATGTGTGCTGGAATCTGCACGAGCCGAAGCCCGGCGAGTTCTGCTTTGAGGGAATGCTTGATATTGTCAGGTTTGTTGAAACCGCTAAAAAGGTCGGACTTTACTGTATTGTGCGTCCCGGTCCATACATATGTGCCGAGTGGGATTTCGGTGGTCTGCCTGCCTGGCTGTTAAAGGATAAGAATATGCAGATTCGCTGCTGTTATCCCGATTATATGGCTTGTGTTGAGAGATTTTACAGGGAACTGCTTCCCAAGCTTGTTCCGCATCTTGCAACAAACGGCGGCAACATCATTGCAATGCAGGTTGAAAATGAATACGGCTCCTACGGCAATGATAAGGAATACCTGACCTTTATCGAAAGGCTTATGCAGGACTGCGGTATTGATGTTTTATACTTTACATCAGACGGCAACTGGAAGAATATGCTTTCAGGCGGTTCATTACCTCATATTTATAAGGTGCTCAATTTCGGCTCAAAGGCAAAAACTGCTTTTGGCTGTTTAAAGGATTTTGAAAATGACGGACCGAATATGTGCGGTGAATTCTGGTGCGGTTGGTTTGACCACTGGCGTGACATTCACCATACAAGGGACGCAGCATCTGTGGGCAAGGAAATTAAGGATTTTCTTGATATCGGTGCAAGCTTTAATTTCTATATGTTCCACGGCGGAACAAACTTCGGCTTTACTGCAGGTGCAAACCAGAATCCCGGCAAGGGCTATGAGCCGACTGTAACAAGCTATGATTACTGTGCACTCCTGAATGAGTGGGGTGATTATACACCCGCTTATCACGAGGTAAGAAAAATCCTCTGTGAGCATCAGGGACTTGAGATGAAGGAACTTCCCGCATCACCTGCACTGCAGTCCATCGGTGATGTCAAGCTTACTGAATTTGCACCGCTTTTTGATAATCTTGATAATATTGCCAAAAAGCACAGAGTTGCTGTGCCTGAGAGTATGGAATACTTCGGTCAGAATTTCGGACTGATTTATTATGAAACCGTGCTCAGCGGCAAATACGATATTTCACCAATCAGTATAAGAGATGTTCACGATTTCGGTTATGTTTATTTTGATTCCAAGCTGAAAAAGAGAATTGACAGAACAGAATATACTGTAAAGAAAAAGGGCATTAAGGCTCTGCTGGGTTTTGCTAAGGAAGAAAAGTTCCTGATGCCTGCACTCAAGGGTGACAGAAAAATCAGTGTGCTTGTGGATGCAATGGGCAGGGTCAACTATGGCGAATGTATGCTTGACAGAAAGGGTATAACCGATATTTATATCGGCAATCAGAGGCAGATGGGATATGATGTTTACACAATGCCTCTTGATAATCTTGACAAGCTTGTGTACGGTACAAAATCCGATAGTCTGCCGTTATTTATGAAGGGCAGCTTTAAAGCTGCTTCAAAGGCTGACTGCTTTGTTCATCTTGACGGATTTAAGAAAGGCTATGTCTGGGTGAACGGCTTTAACCTTGGAAGATACTGGAATGTGGGTCCGCAGAGGTCGCTCTATCTCCCCGGTGCTCTTCTCAAGGATAACAATGAAATTATAGTTCTTGAAATGGAAGGCTATAATCAGCCGAAGATTTCTATAACAGATAAGCATAATTTGGGTTAATGTTTATGGATAAAATTGTTGCCGGATTTTTAGAAAGAAATCTATGTGATTATAAGAATAATATAGATGTGGATATTGTGGGCGGTGCTCAGGATTGCTACACAATATCCGCCAATAAAGGCAGAGTATTTGTTAAGGCTAACAACTATATCTCTGCCTTTACAGGCATTTACGACTATTTGAAAAAATACTGCGGTGTTCAGCTTTCCTGGTGCGGCAACAGAAAAATACGTATTAAAGAGCTTGCTATGTTTGACGGAACACTAAGCCGCACCATTGAACAGAAATTCAGAGTTTATATGAATTACTGTACGCTTGATTATTCAATGTGCTGGTGGGATTTTGACCGCTGGGAGCAGGAAATAGATTTTATGGCAATGAACGGCATTAATATGCCCCTTGCCGTAATCGGCACTGAGGCGGTTTGGTTTGAGCTGCTGCTTGACTATGGCTTTACCGAGCGTGAGGCACTTGACTGGGTTTCGGGTCCTGCCTTCTGGGCATGGCAGCTTATGACCAATATAGAGGGGTATCTTCCTCCGCCTGACAAGGCATATGTTTATCATCGTTTGGAGCTCGGCAGGAAAATACTTGAAAGATGTGCTGAATTCGGTATGCAGCCGATTCAGCAGGGCTTTTCAGGTCACGTTCCTATGCGTTTCAAAGCAAAGCTTCCGAATGTCAGAATATTGGAGCAAAGGGGATGGTGCCGTTTTCCTGAAACTGCACAGCTTGACCCCACCGATCCCTTTTTTCTTGAATTTGGCAGTGCTTATCTTAACAAGCTTGAAAAGCTTATGGGCAATTATCATTACTTTGCCTGTGACCCGTTTCACGAGGGCACACCGCCAAAGCCGTGGTTCTGGTATTTAAGGTCGGTAGGAAAAACGATTAATAAAATGTATGAAGCTTTTGACAGGGAGTCTGTATGGGTTATGCAGACCTGGTCAATGCGAAAGCATATTGTAAAGGCTGTGCCTAAAAATCGTTTGCTTCTGCTGGATATTGATTCTGAAAAAACGGTAAAATTCAGAAATCTATGGGGCTATCCTGTTGTTGCGGGAATGCTCCATAATTTTGGCGGCAAGAATGCTATGCAGGGCAAGCTGAGGCTCCATTGCCAAAACAGGTATCTCAAGCTGAAATCAGGCGGTGCCAATGTTGTCGGTACAGGAATGTTTATGGAGGGGATTGAGCAGAATCCAGTTATCTATGACCTGCAGTTTGAGCTTCTGACATCATCAAAGCAGATTGACTGTAATATATGGCTTGATGATTATATAAAAAGAAGATACGGCAGTTACAGTGAAACACTGCGCAAAGCCTGGGATATTCTGCTTGAAACCTGTTACAGAAATGACGGATACCACGAAAATGAGGTGGGATCAACCCTTGCAGCCCGTCCGCAGCTTATGCCGATAAGAACAGGTCCCTGCTGCTTTGCGAAGGTATATTATGATGCAGGCTTGTTTGAAAAAGCGGCACAATTATTTTTGTCTGTTTCTGACGAGTTTGAAGGCTCTGACGGCTATCAGTATGATTTGTGCGATATTTTCAGACAGGTGCTGAGCAACAGGTTTTACAGCAATCAGCTCAAATTCAGTCAGGCTTATGATAATAAGGACATAGCTTTGCTGAAAGCGTTGTCGGCAGAACAGCTTGATATACTTGCAGATCTGGATAATTTGCTGTCAAACCGCAGTGAGTTCTGCCTGTCAAGGTGGATAGGCGACAGCCACCGCCTTGCACAGAGTGATACAGAGAAAAAATATTTTGACCTGAACGCAAGAGCCCTGATTACCCAGTGGGGTGACATTAACGGTGAAAATATTCTTTATGATTACGCATGGAGAGAATGGAGCGGACTTATAAAAGAATACTACGCTGTCAGGTGGAAGCTGTTTTATGATGAAGCCATATCTCAGCTTGAAAAGGGCAGCACAATAGATGTGCTGTGTACGGCGGATTTTGATAAAAGAAGAAATTATGTTAATACGCCTTTCGGCAGAAAGCTGCTTGCGTTTGAGAACAGCTGGTTAAATCATTATAAGGAATATCCGTATCCTGAGGACAGTGATGTTGTAAGCAATGCAAAATCACTCAGTCTGAAATGGAGTATCGGAAAATAAAATCAGCCCCATACAATGCGATGATGTATGGGGCTTTATGGTTATATGCCTTTGTAATATGATGCATTTTATTTTGAATTTGGGTTACTGTTCATATTTTTTCTGTATGCAAGAGGTGATGTTCCGGTCAGCCGTCTGAACTGTGCTGAGAAATAATTTTGATCATTGAAAGCGAGAAGCTGTGATATTTCACTTACGGAGTATCTTGTATTGCAAAGATACAGCTTGGCTACATCAATCTTCCTTTCAAGAAAATAACGGTAGGGAGTAACGCCGTAAGCACTTTTAAAAATATTTATAATTTGGTTTTTGGAATAACTGAAATATGTGCATAAATCATCAATTGTGATTTTGTTTTCAATATTATCGTCAAGAAATTTCTGTATTTGCTCCGGCAGCTTGCTGTTGTTTTTCTTAACGGAATTTTTTATGTGAATAAACATTCTGTGAAGTACAACGGAAATATTATCAATCATTTTTTCATAATCATTGCAATAGTTATTTTTGATGCGGTAAATTTCTTCAAAATAGTGTAAAAGATTGCAATGCTCAAAGCAGTATTCATTTTCCGGAATATATGTTTTTATAAAATATTCTGCCAGCTCGCCGTCAAAAACAATCCATCTTTTTTCAAACTCATCATTATCATCACAGTAATATTCGTGTGCGCTGTTTTTAGTAAGAAGAATGGTTGCGTTTTTTGTTACATTGTATTTTTTTGAATTGATTATGAGTGTCTGATTTCCTGCTTTTAAATATTCCAGTGCAATGATTCTGGATTTGCTTCGGTTGACGTGATAGCTTTCAGCTCCTGTGGTTTTGCCTATTACCATAACATTCAGAGGATAATCGCTGTTATAATATTTCCAATAGTTTGATGCTGTGTTTTTCATAGTGATATTCCTAAGATTTGATGTGATTTATTCTATATTTTTAAGTTTATTAATGTGATATTATCATAATAGCATATGCTTTACATTTTTTCAAGATAAGGGGATAATATGCACAGCTATAAAATAAAATATGAAGCTGACGGCAAGGTATACAGTACCGATAAAACAACGTGTAATCATTTTAAAATAATTGAAGAAGAGAAAGCGGGCAGGCTTACTGCACATATCCTTGCACAGTGCAGCTTGAAAATCAGAGAATTTCAAATTGTCCTCCCTTATTCATATAACAAAAGACAGAGGGTTTTTGTTAATGGTTATCAGTCGTGGACGGAAAGCAGGGAGTATTTTATTCATGAAAGAATGGATGGCTTTTCAAGACTTAAGAAATGGGTATTGACAAGACCATTTAATGCATATTCGGGTCTTTGCAGAGCAGGTGACGCATTTTTTTGCAGGTACCCTTTATTAAACGGTAATTTTTTCGGCTATTCATACGGTTATATAAGGGATGGGAAAACAGTTGATTTGTTTGCTTCTCTCAGCGAAAAATGCGGTTTTACAATTATACGCTTTGATGTTCTCAAATCCCGTGTTATTATAGAAAAGGATTTTGACGGCGTTGTTTTCAACGGGAAAATGCTGCTTGCGGATTTTGTTCATCTGAACGGCGGATATGACGCAGTGTTTGATAAATGGTTTGAGATGATGAACATTCAATGCCGTTTATCTGAAAAAATGTGCGGTTACACAACCTGGTATAATTATTATAAAAATATTGATGAGAATATTGTTTTTCGGGATTTGGATGCACTGTCACAATTGCCTGAAAGGGTTGATATTTTTCAGATTGATGACGGTTATCAGAAATGTGTCGGTGATTGGCTTTTTACAAATGAAAAGAAGTTTCCCGGCGGAATGAAAAAGCTGGCTGATGAAATTCATTCAAAAAATATGCTTGCAGGCTTGTGGCTGGCACCCTTTGCTGCCACAAAGGATTCTTTTATTTATAAGGAACACAAGGATTGGCTTGTTCGGTATGAGAATGGCGAATTGTACCCTGCAGGTGCTAACTGGGGCGGTTTTTATGCAATAGATTTTTATAACAGGGATGCAGCAGAATATATAAGAAATGTCTTTGACACTGTTCTTAATGAATGGGGCTATGATATGGTTAAGCTTGATTTTCTGTATGCTGCCTGTATAGTACCTATGCATAATAAAAGCAGGGGGCAGATAATGTGTGAGGCAATGGACTTTATCAGGGCTTGTGCCGGTGATAAGCTTGTGCTCGGCTGCGGAGTTCCGCTGATGCCGTGCTTCGGAAAGGTGGATTTCTGCCGTGTGGGTGCAGATGTCGCACTCAATTGGAAAAATTACCCGTTCTGCATAAGGGAGGATGTGAGCACGCCGAATACCGTTGCCTGCTCTGTTTTCCGAAGAGGACTTGACGGAAGAGCCTTTCTTAATGATCCGGATGTTTTTCTGCTTCGTGATGATAATATTGAAATGAGCTTTGAGCAGAGAAAGCTTTTGGCTGAAATCAACAGGGTCTTCGGCAGTCTGCTGTTTGTGTCGGATAATGTTTCTCAGTATGATGATAAGCAGTTAAGAACCTATGCCGATACGGTTAACAAAGAAAAGGTTAAGGTAATAAGGGCAGAGTATTATAATAATGATATAATTGCGGTTGATTACCTTATAAACGGTGAATTAAAAAATTTAAAATTTAATTATAAAAACGGACAGCTTTGTTAAATGAAAGGAGTTTATTATGATTGAAAAAATCGGAGGTATTGTGACGGATATTACGTCACACTGGAAAAAGCCGGCAGAGGGTAAATATATACCCTATAAGGAATTTGCTGCATACAGTGTCGGCGGAATCGGTGTTAACACGATAAATTCACTTTTCGGTTATGTTGCACTGAATGCCAACTGTCTGCTTATAGGCTCTGCCTATGGTATCCAGCCCACACATCTTGCATATCTTAATATACTTATGGGTATTATCAATCTGATAAAAGCGCCTTTTATCAGTATGATGATTGACAATACCAATTCAAAGTACGGCAAATTCAGACCTTATCTTTTATACACAGGTGTGCCTACCGCAATACTTCTTTGCCTTATGGCATTTTTGCCCAATGATATTCAATATTGGACAAAGGTTGCCGTTATCAGTATTACATATGCATTTCTGATGATATTTCAGGCACTTTATGCACAGGCATTTACAAGCCTTGCACAGGTTCTTACGCCTAATGGTGAGGAAAGAACAGGGCTGTTATCTGTCAGTATGTTCATTTACAGCTTAGGTCCGTCCATTGTTAATATGCTTCTTCCGATACTTTCAGGCTTGACAGGCGGTATGACCGATTTTAAAACCTATCGAATATTCTTCCCTGTATTCTCAATCGTCGGTATCGCTTTAAGCATCATCACCTTCAGCGGAACAAAAGAAAAGATTGTAGTTGCCAAGGACTATGTGGCAAAGGTGAAATTCAGCGAGGGTATTAAGCAGGTTGCAAAAAATAAGTATTTCTGGCTGATTAATGTTCATTCAATCCTGAGCGGTCTTAAATACGGCATTGGCTCCATTCTCGGCTGGTACTGTATTTATCAGATAAAAAGTGATGAAATGCTCGGCATTATGAATACGGTTATCGGTACAGCGTCCGTACCGCTTATGCTCCTTGCACCTCTGCTTGCTAAGAAATTAGGCAAGAGAAATGTTTTAATCTGGACCAATCTTATACGTGCAGCATTCTGTGTTGTTATGCTGTTCACAATGAATAATACCATTGTATTCTTTGTTTGTCTGTATCTTGCAACGCTTACACTCGGCGGTGACAGTGTTATTACAACCTCAATGACTGCAGAGATTTTTGACTATCAGCAGTGGAAAACAGGTGTGAGATTAGAGGGCTTTATTACACAGCTGGGCGGTATGCTCACAACCCTTGCAGGTATGTTCACAGGTCTGATTATTCCGTATTTCTATGAGCATTACGGACTTGAGAAGGATTATACCGTTTTGTATGATGCTGTGGTGAGAACTCCGATTTTCAATGTTTTAATTATTACAACAATTATTAGCTGTGTTATTTGTGTAATTCCGATGTTTTTCTATGACCTTAAGGAAAAGGATCATCAAAAAATTATTGAGGATTTGAAGGTGCGTGCCGATGAAAACTGATTTGAAACAAAAAATATATGCCTTTCACGATTCGGCATTACGACCAAGTCCCTTTGCAGCCTGGGCAAAGCCTAAAGCCAATATGCTCAGTGTTAAAAGAAGCCGTTATCTTGGTGATAACAGCGAGGTTTTATGGAATATAAAAAATGACGGCTGCGGTGTCAGCGACCATATTGAAATGGCAGGCTTTTATTCCTCGTCCATAATCAGCTATGGCAATGACAAAGCAGGCAGGCTGCGTTTGATGCGGCATCTTACAGTTCCGACCCTGCGCTTTCAGCCTAATCTGACAGGCTCTTCCTTCAGTCATAATTTCAATGGTGATGTTTTCACCGTTGCGGTGAATGGACGGAAAATCAATGAATACCCTGCGCTTATAAGTATTAAAGGCAATCTGAGGATTGAATCAACTGCAGATTGTGAAACAAAAACAATACGTGAGCTTTTGCCAGCTGTGAATTATGGGGCGCTGATTGAGGCTGTTACGGTTGTGAATGTTTCAAAATTTTCGCAGGAATATAATGTTCGTGCCGAAAAATACAGTAAAGTGTTAAATGAATTTTGGTGTATCGGCGGCAGAATAACAGCACAATGCTCCGTTTTGTTTGATGATACCTTTAAATCGGCGGAGAAACGCAGCCGTAAATTTATACTCAGACCTAATGAAAGCTTAAAGTTCTATTGCGTTTATTATGCATATCAGAACAAGAAGCTGCCAGCATTTTCTGTCAGTGAGGAAATCAATGCACGCAGAAGCTTTGTTGATGAAATGTTTACATCATTAAAGCTTAAAACACCATATCCTGAGCTGGATGCACAGCTTTCTCACTGTATTTTAAGGGGCAGTGAAAGCATATTCAAAACCAAAAGCGGTCTTATGCACAGCCCCGGCGGCGGTAATTATTATGCCGCTTTGTGGACAAATGACCAGTGTGAATATGCAAACCCGTTCTTTCCGTTTTCAGGCTATCAGGCAGGCATAGAGCAGAGCGTAAACTGCTATTCGCTTTATGAAAAGTATATGGATAAATCCGATAAGCCAATGAAGGATAAGCGTGCACTTGTTACAAGCATTATTGCTGAGGGTGACGGCTTCTGGAACGGCGCAAAGGACAGGGGCGACGGTGAAATGTACGCCTATGGTATTTCAAGATTTCTGCTTGAAATGAGTGATGTTAAGCTGATTGACAGATTTTGGGATAACCTGGTATGGTGCCTTGATTTTGCACTTTCACGCAAGAATGAAAACGGTGTAATTGCCAGTGATTCCGATGAGCTTGAAAACAGGTTTGAATCGGGCAATGCAAATCTGTTTACCTCCTGCATAACCTATGACGCACTGGGGAATGCTGCTGTATTAGCAGAAATTGTCGGTGATCATGCGCATAAAGAGCTATGGGAAAACGAAAGAGAAAAGCTGAAGGCTGCTATTGAACGCTATTTCGGCTCCAATATGGAGGGCTTTGATACTTACAGATATTACGATGGCAATACCGATTTGCGCTCGTGGATATGTATGCCCCTTACAGTGGGTATATTTGACAGGGCAGACCAGACGATTAAAGCGCTGTTTTCACCAAGGCTTTACAATAACGGTATGATGAAATCAACCTCTGCCAATAATACCACCTGGGACAGATCACTGCTGTTTGCTCTCAGGGGAACCTTCCTTGCAGGCTATGCTGAAAAAGGAATCGAAGAAACTGTTAACTACTGTAAAAACAGGCTCTTAGGCTCTCACTGCCCGTATCCGTTTGAGGCTTATCCCGAAGGCAACAGGGCACACCTTGCGGCAGAAAGTCTGCTGTTTGCAAGAATTATTACAGAGGGGCTTTTCGGTCTGAAAGCAGTGGGGCTGAATAAGCTGAGAATTAATCCGCAGTTAAGCAAGGCGTGCAGTGCTATTTCATTGCAGAATATAAGGCTGTTTTCAAAATGCTTTGATATAACAGCAAACCAAAAGGGGATTTCTGTTATATATGACGGTAATACGTATCAGACCGATAAATCCGATGCTGTATTTGATTTTAATTCCTGCAGTTTTATTTAAGGAGGCAGAACAATGCTTAAAACGTCTTTAGTTGTTCATACAAATGCAAAGGCAGACGACAGTCAGATTTATGTTGACGGTGATTTGAGGATTACATATATCACCTCAAGACTTTTGAGGGTAGAGCTTGGTGAATTTACCGACCTTGCCAGCTATGCTGTGTGGAATCGTAAATTCCCTGCAGGTGATATGAAAATCACGAAAAACGGTGCAATATGCAAAGCTGAAACCGAGGATATCATTCTTACACTGAAAAACAAAAAGCCTTACAGTGTTTATTTTAAGGAGAATGCTCAGACAGAGCTTTTTTCAAAGCAAAAGAATTTAAAGGGTACTTACAGAACGCTTGACAATACCGTTGGCAAAATTCCTCTGGAGGATGGCTTTATTACAGAAAAGGGCTTGTATCTTTTTGAGGACCAAACCGTTCTGCTTGATAAAAACGGATTGTTTGTACCGCGAACAGGTACATCTAAGGACTATTATGTTTTTGCTTACGGTAAAAACTACCGTGAAACCATTAAGGCGTTTTATTCCATCAGCTCACCGACACCTTTAATTCCCCGTTTTGCTCTCGGCGTATGGTGGAGCAGATACCACGCCTATACACAGCAGGAATATCTTTCATTAATGGACAGATTTGAAAAAGAGGGTATACCGCTTACCGTGGCAACCGTTGATATGGACTGGCACTGGGTGGATATTAAAAAGCAGTTCGGCAAAAAGCTCAGCGGCTGGACAGGGTATTCCTGGGATACAAATCTTTTCCCTGACTATAAAGAATTTCTGAAACAGCTTAAAGAAAAAAATCTGCATATAACGCTCAATCTTCATCCTGCTGACGGTGTAAGAAGCTTTGAGAATATGTATGAGGATATGGCAAGGGCAAACGGCATTGACCCTTCTACGGAAAAGCCTGTCAAGTTCAGATGCGGCAGTGATACCTTCTGGAATTCATACTTTGATATTCTGCATAAGCCTTATGAAAAGGACGGCGTTGATTTCTGGTGGATTGACTGGCAGCAGGGTAAAAGCTCGGAGGTTAAAGGGCTTGACCCGCTGACTGCCCTTAATCATTATCACTATCTTGATAATGCCGAGAACGGTGATATTCCGCTGATTCTTTCACGCTACGGCGGTGTAGGGTCACACAGATATCCGCTGGGCTTTTCGGGTGATACGGCAATCAACTGGAAGGTGCTTGCTTTTCAGCCCTATTTCACAGCCAATGCAGCCAATGCAGCGTATGGCTGGTGGAGCCACGATATAGGCGGTCATCATCAGGGTTATCGTGATGATGAATTATATTTAAGATGGATTCAGTTCGGTGCATTTTCACCGATATTAAGGCTTCATTCAACTGCCATTGAGCTGCTTGGAAAGGAGCCCTGGAAATACAGGCAGGATGTTTATAAGAGCGCAAAAGAGTGGCTTAATTTCAGACATAAGCTGATACCATATATCTTTTCTATGAACCACAGGTGTCACCGTGACGGTATTGCACTGTGTGAGCCTATGTATTATTCCTACCCGAATGATAAAAACGCCTATAATGTTGCGAATCAATATATGTTCGGCAGTGAGCTTATGGTTTGCCCGATTACATCACCTCAGAACAAAGAGGTAGGTATGGGCAGTGTGGAGGTCTGGATTCCCGATGGTGAATATACGGATATATTCACCCTGCAGAAATATTCAGGCTTACAGATGCTTACACTGAACAGAGAGCTTTATACAATCCCTGTTCTTGCAAAGGCAGGTGCTGTTATTCCATTGTCTGCCGACAGCGGCAATGACAGCAGTAATCCCCAAAAGCTTGAGGTATGGGTGTTTAAGGGTAATCATGAATTTGTTATGTATGAGGATAACGGAAAAACCGATTTTGCAGAGCATACCGCCAAAACCATTTTTAAAAATACCTTTGATGAAAAAACGAACACTGCCAGGCTGACGATAGAGGTAGAGGGTGATTTGTCTGTTGTTCCCGAAAACAGGCAGTATCAAATCTGCTTTAAGGATATGGATTGTGACGATTTCCTTATTGATTTTTCAAAGGATGCCATTGAGCTTGAGGTAAAGGACGTTCAAGCTCCGACGGCTGAAAGTCCGAGAGATAAGGTGATTAATATTATGTCACGCTGGCAGGACGGCACCTGGAAAAAGAATGCTGCATATAAAGCTTTCGGCGGCTTGGCTGACAGAAATTCTCTGTTCAGAGCACTGTATAAAGCAAGACTTCCGAAGCCTGTTTTTAACTGTATTTATGAAGCCCTGTCAGAAAATTAAATAAATATATGCACAATATAAAATCCCTGCAATTCAAACAAATTGCAGGGATTTTGTACTGTTGGTTTCAAGGCTGTTTAACAAATCATACCTGATTTAATCCATCTTAAAACATTTTCATATTCATCTTTATAATTATCAAGCTGGTCCTGATTTGTGTCAACAAATGCAAGCATTTCCTCATAATCCTCAAAATCGAAGGTGAAGTCCTGCTCAAATTCATAGGTTGCGGTGAAGAAATAATCAAACAAATCATCGGCAGGGAATAATTCAAGCATCTTATCCGCAACAATTTCGGTGTTGTAGTCAAGTGCATTTTTTACGGTCAGCTCAAAGTCATCATCCACATCGATTTCATTCTTGCTTTTACAATAAGCAAGGATATCATCATCAGAGTAGCCGAGGGTCTGCAGGTATTCAATAACATCCTCAAGACCTGTTTCGTTCACCTCGTCATATAGTCTGTAAATGAATTCACCAACAAGATTCTGAATGGCAACAGCCTTGATGACTGCATCAATCTCATATCCGTCCTCGTCGGTTATTACAAAGCCGTCCTCCTTGAAATTATCCCATATTAATTGATAAAAGCATTTGTGCTGCTCTTTCTCTTCAAATATTGCTTCGTTAATATAGCTTTCAATGTCCATTTATAAATCCTCCTCATAAAGCCTAACTGTATTTTAACGCATATGTACAATATTTTCAATATTGCATTATAACTTTCTATAAGTTATAATGATTATGAATAGAGAATTTACGGAGTTGTTGTTTATGCAGATTAAAATTACAAGCGAAAAAAGCTATGCTGTTCTCGGTATTGACGGAGCACAGCTGAATTCACTTGTTAAAAATGATACAGAGTATCTGTGGCAGGGTGACGCAGCATACTGGGCAGGTCAGGCGCCTGTCTGCTTTCCTATTGTCGGCGTACTGCCTGACGGCAAGGCAAATGCCTTTGGCAAGCCCTGTGAAATGAAGCGCCACGGCGTTGCAAGAATAAATCCTTTTGAGGTTTATGAGGCTTATGAAAACAGTGTAACCTTCATTCAGCAGAGCAGTGAAAAAACCAAGGCACAGTTTCCTTTTGATTATGAGCTTAAAATAAAATACACAATCAATGGTGATACTGTTACTAATGAATATATTATTACCAACACGGGTGATGATAAGCTGCCGTTTGTTATCGGCGGTCATCCTGCCTTCAATTGTCCGTTATCTGAGGACGAGGCGTTTGAGGATTATAAGGTCGTTTTTGACAAGCCTGTTACAAAGCCATGCTTAAGACCTGATCATCACAGCGGACTTGTGAATGTTGACGAAAAGTTTGATGTGATGAAAGGCAGTGACACACTGAACCTGAAGCACGATTTGTTCGAGGACAGGGACGCATTGATTTTTTACGGCTGTGAGGCGAAGACAGCCACAATGATAGGCAAAAACGGCAAGGGTGTCAGGATTGAATTTAACGATATGAACAATCTTTTAATCTGGTCAGCCGTGGGCAATGCGCCTTTCGTTGCACTTGAGCCGTGGACAGGCATTTCAAGCTGTAATGACGAGGACGGTGCTTTTGAAAATAAAAGGGGAATGACTGTTTTAAATCCGAATGAAACGGTTTCCTTCAGATTTAAAATAACAATGATTTAACATTTTATAGGCATTTTGTTTATATTTAGGTGATAAAATGAATTATGGATTTTTCAGAGTTGCAGCCGCATCATTAAAGCTAAGGGTTGCAGATCCGAATTATAATAAAGAAGAAATTAAAAAGGCGATTGATAAGGCAGTGAGCGAGGATGTAAGACTTCTTGTTACACCCGAGTTGTCCATAACTGGCTATACCTGTGCGGATTTGTTTTTTACAAAGCAATTACAGCATTCTGCAGAGCAGGCTCTTTGCGAAATCGTAAAATATACTGCCGATAAAAATATTGCTGTGCTGGTAGGTATGCCTGTGCCGTTTTATAACAGCCTTTATAATTGTGCTGTGGTTATAAGTGACGGCAGAATCTGCGGTATTGTACCCAAACAGCATATTGCAAATTATAATGAGTTTTATGAAAAAAGATGGTTTGCATCGGGAAGTCAGTTTAAAAGCTGTCAGCCGATAAATCTGTGCGGCTGTAATACTTTAATCGGCTCACAGATTTTTGACCTTGGTGATGGTGCTGTTTTAGGTGTTGAGCTTTGTGAGGATTTGTGGGTGCCCTCTCCGCCAAGCAGTACCCTTGTATGCCACGGTGCGAATATTATTGCAAATCTTTCAGCCAGTGATGAGTATGTATCAAAGGCTGAATACAGACGTGATTTAATATCCAATCAATCTGCAAGGTGCATTTGCGGCTATGCTTATGCAGGTGCAGGAGTATACGAAAGCACAACCGATTTGGTTTTCAGCGGTGCAACACTTGTGGCTGAAAACGGTGCAGTGCTTGCTGAGGGTGAGCGTTTTGTTCGTGACACTGTTCTGACCATTGCCGATATGGATATTGAAAAACTGAATGCACAAAGGCAAAGCAATATGTCCTTTGAAAATTTAAGCAGTGAAATAGGCTTTTCAAAAATCACAATTGATAACGAAATTAATGATTTAAAATACCGTTTTGTTGACCCGCATCCTTTTGTTCCTGCCGATGATGAAAAGCGTCGGGAAAGATGTAAAGAAATATTTGCTATTCAGGCATCAGGTCTTGCCAAAAGAGTTGAGCACGTTGGCTCAAGCGGTGTTGTTGTGGGTATATCGGGCGGTCTTGATTCAACCCTTGCACTGCTTGTTGCAGTTGAAGCCATGAAAATGCTTGGCAGACCGAACAGCGATATTCTCGGTATCACAATGCCTGGCTTTGGAACGACCGACAGAACGTATCAGAATGCCGTTGATTTGATGAAAGCACTGGGTGTAACCATTAAAGAAATCAGCATTAAGGATGCCTGTATGCAGCATATGAAGGATATTGAGCACGATGAGGCTGTTAAGGATATTACCTACGAAAATACACAGGCTCGTGAACGTACTCAGATTCTGTTTGATATGGCAAATAAGTATGCAAAGCTGCTTGTGGGAACAGGTGATTTAAGTGAGCTTGCAATGGGCTGGTGCACCTACAACGGCGACCATATGAGTATGTACGGTGTCAATGCGTCAGTACCAAAAACGCTTGTAAGATATCTGGTTGAGTATGTGGCAAATGTCAGTGAAAGCATAACAGCCGATATTCTGTTTGACGTGCTTGACACACCTGTTTCACCTGAGCTTCTGCCGCCTGATGAAAACGGCAAAATTGCTCAGAAAACGGAGGATAATATCGGTCCGTATGAGCTTCACGATTTCTTCCTTTATAACTTTGTTCGCTTCGGCTTTACAAAGGATAAAATAAAGGCTTTGGCTGTCAGGGCTTTTGATGGTGTTTATGACAGCGAAACAATTGACAAGTGGCTGACCGTGTTTTTCAAACGCTTTTTTATCAGCCAGTTCAAACGTTCCTGCATTCCCGATTCACCAAAGGTCGGCTCTGTTTCACTGAGTCCGAGAGGGGATTGGAGAATGCCGAGTGATGCATCCTTCAGTGCATTTATTTAGGGGGGTAAAAAATAATGAAAAAAATAATTGCGGTATTAATGGTTTTAACCATCGTTTTAGCCTTTGCAGGCTGTAAGTCAAAGGAGTATCAGGACACTGTTGTTACAATTCCTGTTACCGATGAAAACGGTGAAACCGTTACAGATAAGGACGGCAATGTTGTAACAGAGGTCAGCACTGAGGCTCAGGATAATTCTGAAAGCAGTACGGCTGACGATAAGCAGCAGACAGCTTCCAAGAATAATAAAAACGAAACGACAAAGTCAAATTCAGGCGGCGGTCAGAACAATACAACGCAAAAAAATAATAATGGCTCAGGCGGTAACGGAACAACAAAGCCGACAGGCAATTCAACCACTAAGCCGACTGAAGCACCTACCAAGTCAAAGAAAAGGGACATTCATCTGGTTGTCAATGTTCCTACATATACACCTCTTGACACCGAAATGGTAATTCAGTACAGAGTTGAGGGCGATAAAAAGTTTGAGGAGCTTACCAAGGAAGACGTTAAGTTAGGTACAGCTTTTACGAAAGAATATGACATTAAGAATGTTAAGGGTGCTGTTGAATTTATTATTACAATTGACGGCGTAGGCATTACAAACAATAAGTTCACAGTTGAGGCAAGTGACAGAGATCAGACCCACGAAATCACACTTGTAACAGGTATTGAAGTCGTTGAAGGCGGCTGGGATTAATGAGATTGAGGTAGATGCATTTTTGGTCATACTGCGTCTAAGATTCTCAAAATATATAGACATTTTATAATGAAGGGGCTGTCTCACGTTATCCATTCGTGAGACAGCCCCTAAATGTTTATAGATTATGTCCGTACATTGAAATATTAAGTGATTTTTTCACATTAATATTTGTGAATCAGTTTTATCATAACCACCCGTTTAACGGGTGGTTATGATTGAGAGAAATTACTTCATGCTTTCCTCGTAAGCCTTGATCATTTTCTTAACCATCTGACCGCCTACTGAACCAGCCTGCTTTGAAGTAAGGTCACCATTGTAACCATTCTTAAGGTTAACACCAACCTCGGCAGCAGCTTCCATCTTGAATCTGTTGAGAGCTTCCTTAGCCTCTGGTACTACGTTTTTGCCACTTGACATTTGAATACACCTCTTTTTCTGTTTATTGCAAATGTGAATAATGATGGTTGAAAACAATCATTTCTCACACTTGCAAGTATAGTTTATGAAGTGTATTCAATTTTACAATTGAAAAATTTTGACAATAAATAAGCTGATTTTTTTGCTTTATTCATGATGATTCGGGATTATAGATGCTTTAAATTTGTGCGGTAGCTTTTTAGCTGATTTTCAGTGTAATTATTTAATATGCTGTCTATATATTCAATCAGTTTTTGTTTTTCACTTGGTAATTTTCCTTGAAAATTAAATGCATTTGATGAACCGAGTGCAGCAAAATGTGTGTTTATATTTAGGCTTTCTAACAATAATTTAAGTTCAGTCAGCTTTTCAGTTTCACTTTCCTCCTGCCAATTTCCAAGCTGTATTTCTGAATAAAGTTTGGATGTATTGAATACTGTCAGCATAGATGCACCGACGATTTTAGGGTGCAATTGATTAAAAATATTTGCTGTGTTTTTTACACCTTGTATACTTTTGTTTTTGCCGTATATACCTGTCAGATAGAAAACATTGTAGTCAATATTTGCTTCTTCAAGCTTTTTGCACTGTAATAAAATATCCTTTGAGGTATACCCTTTATGCATAAATTCCAAAGCCTTGTCATCACCTGTTTCAATGCCTATGGTTATTCGGTTATATCCGATTGTGCGAAGTTCTTTTAACTCTGCAATGCTTTTCGGGGTAATATCCGTAATCCTTGCAAAACAGCCGATACTGTCAAGCTTTTGTAAATATTGTTTTGACAGACGTGCGATGTTTTTCAGCTTATCTGTTGACAACACAAAAGGATTGGCACCGGTTAAAAATAATCTGAGTGCATTAGGTGATATTTCAGATAATTCTTTTAAATCAGATTCTATTTCGTCTGTTGACGACATTTTAAATTTAAAAGGTAAGTCATCATAAAGTGTGCAGAATTTGCATTTGTGATGTGTGCATCCTGCTGTTACCTGCAGCAATGCTGACCAAGCTTCGTATGGCGGTCGCCAGATAGTTCCTGTGAAATTCATAATAATCACCATAGCCTTTCAGGCTACAAATAGTTCATTAAAATCATCAACACCTGCTGTAGCCTGACAAGGCGTTAATGGTGATTACAGCCATCTCAAAATTATGCCGCAGGCAAATTTTGAGGGCAATATAATCGAGATAGTGTGATTTTTCACACTATCACTCCTTTTTGATGATTATACATATATCTTTTTGAAAAACAAGAACGATTATTTTTGATATAAGGTATCAAAAATAATACTTATTGATTAAAATATATATTTATTTTATACTTATTTTGGAGATGATAATATGGCTGATAATAAACACACTGAATTTGAACAATATCACCGCTGTGCGTCTATGAGCAAGCTGCAGTCCATTATCAGCGGTAAATGGAAAATATTAATTCTGTGGTATATATCATTTTATAAAATGCAAAGGTTTAATGAGCTTCAAAGACGGCTCGACGGTATAACACACGCAACCTTGTCCAAGCAGTTAAGAGAGCTTGAAAATGATAAATTAATTGTAAGGACTGTATATTCGGAAATTCCGCCAAGGGTTGAATATACACTTTCACCTTTGGGGGAGAGCTTTATGCCGATACTCAGGAGTATGCAAAGCTGGAGCGATGAAAATTTATAAGGGTAAAAGCACTGTGTCATTTCGTAATGACCGGTGTTTTTTAGTATAGATAGAATAGCGGAAAATAATTTTTAAATTTTTTTGTAACAAAATCCCTGAAAATTTATACTTACATTATGTGAGAAGGAGGTAGAAGGATGAATGAAAAGGAACTTGTTCTGATGGCAAAGGACGGAAATGTGAAAGCCTTCTGCGTATTGTATGACAGGTATAAAAAGAAGCTTTACAATTATGCATACTATAAGCTGGGGAATGCAGAGGATGCGGAGGATGTTGTTCAGGACTGTGTAATGACAGCCTTTGAAAGTATTCATCAGCTTAAAAAGAATGACGCCTTTCAGCCCTGGATTTTCAGAATATTATACTGCGGCTGCACTGCTATGATTAAGGAGCAGATACAAAAAAGGAATATTGATGACATTGATGATTACAGGAATATTTCTTCGCTTGACAATGAGCTTGCGGTAGAGCGTGAGGAGCTCAAGGCGGCACTGGGTATACTCAGTGAGGACGAGAAAAGCATTGTCCTTCTGTCTGTTGTTGCAGGCTTGCAAAGCAAGGAAATTGCCAAAATCAGCGGATATTCTGCAGGAAATGTTCGGCAGAAGTTAAGCCGAAGTCTTGCCAAAATGAAAAGATATTTGGATTAAAGGAGGGTTGGATGATGAGAAAGAATGATTTTGATTTTATTAAAGAAAAGTTTGATTATTGTGAAAATGACCTGCCCGTGGGTCTTGAAACCAAACATATTGAATACAAAATCTTAACTGACCGAAAGCACAGAACCATTAAATTCAGACAAAAGAAAAATTATAAGCCCATGTTAAGTGCTGCGGCTTGCTTTATTCTTGTGCTGGGTGTTGTATTTGCAGCTGTTGTGATGAATACTAATTCGGATAAAGCATCTACATTTACGGATTATGATGAGCTGAATGCCATGGTAGCTCCTCTTGATAAGACTATATCAGGCAGTCGCGGCGGTCCGTTAAAAACACATAAATATATTCAGACAGACGGTGTTGAAAATGCGGATGTAATCAAGAGTGATGGTGAATATATTTATTATGCTGTTTGGACTGAACTGAATAACAATAGTGTATATATTTATAAATCCGGCGAAAATGATAATGCTCCTTTAGCTGTTATAAATGATTTATGCCCTGACGAAACAGAGGAAGGGGATTTGTATGATGTAAATTGTATATTTGTTTATCACAACCGTCTTGTTGTAAATATAAGCAAAAGAAATTATGTTTTATCAGAGAAATATAGTCGTGATTTAAGCACAACCATTACTAAAATATATGATATAACCGATAAATCAAATCCGTTGCTGATTTCAGAGCTTGAGCAGAGCGGAGAGTATACATCTGCTAAAATGATAGGAAGTATTCTTTACGTTTCTACAAATTACAATCTGTCTGACAGTAACGTATTGCCATGGACAAAACAGGGCTCGGAAATCGTTTATGCTTCGCCGGAGGATATTGCTCGTTTTGAAAATGCAAAGGTTGCACAGTATGCCGTAATCAGTGCATATGATGTTGAAGCTGAGGAAAATGCAGAGCAGTTAAAAGCTGTTCTGGGCGGTGATGCAGATATGAAGTGCACAAAGGATTCTATTTATATAACGGAATATCCGCAGTATACATCTGAGGGAGAGCTTGTTCAGAATGATGAACAGAAGATTATTAAGCTTGATTTGAAAAAAATGGAGTTTTTATATACTGATAAAGAGGAAATCAGGCAGCTTTCAGCAGATGTTGAAATTAACAGATATGAAGCCTTTACAGGTGTGGTTTATGATGTTGGTAATATGTTTCTTTGTATAGGTGAGGATTTGAATACTGTCCAAAATGAAATGATACTGTATGATGAAAATATGGTGGAGATTGACAGTATGTTGCTTGATTCTATGCAGCTGCTTTCGCTCAACCTGTTTAGGAATGAAGATACAGGCGAGTTTGTACTGCCGGTTTATTCGGCTGACAGTGAACAAAGAAATTACGGTATAGCAGTATTCAGAATAAATAACAGCAAAATAGAAATGACAAACAGCTTCTTCAATGATGAATTAATGATTAACGGCAATCATCATTTTATTATGATAGGTGATGAATTCTATTGTGTCGGAGAAGATGAAAAGCTGTACAGCTTTAATTACAGATAATATATTAACGGCTCATCGTGTATACGATGAGCCGTTAATGCTGTTTCAGTTATTTTCCATATTTCTGACCTCGGTCGGGGTCTGGTTAAAGATTTTTTTGAATTCATTTGAAAAATGATAGGGTGAGCTGAAGCAGAGCATATCTGCAATTTTATTAATGGGTGCAGATGTCTGCACAAGCAGTCTGTAGCCCTCCTCCATTTTCTTTTTGATTATATACTGCTTTGGTGAAATGGAAAGCTCAGATGTAAATATCTGATGTATACGCCTTGGTGATATTTTGAAGAAAATAGAGATTTCAGTGATTGAAATTCTTGAATAAAGCTTTTGCTGAATGTAGGAGCAGATGTCATCAATAAGTCCTTTTCTTTCCTTTGATTCCTGACTTTTTTCTGTTATCTCATTTTCTATAATGATACTGAAAAAATAGCTTGTAAACAGCGAGTTAATATAATTTGTGTTCTTCATTTCCTGTCCTGCAAACAAAAGCCTGCTGAAGATTTCCGCTTCATTTTCAGTTAAAGGTGAGGTGTATTTTTTATTCAGCTCAAAATCAGAAATTTCTTCTGCCGAAAAGTTAACCCATCTGTACCCCCAGATTTGAGAGGCTGCTTTGTATTTGATGATATCTTTGAATCTGATAAAAATGTAATCATTTTCACCGAGCATAATTTCCTTGTCTGAATAATAGACCTTCCCTTTGCCGTGGGTACAGCGTATGAAGGCTATTGTATCAGCAGGATGGCGTTCTTTTTCATCTTCATCGCATATATGATAATACGATTTATCAGAAAGAATCTGATAAGCACTTGTTATTGTCGGGGCAAATTTATGCTTTGTGACGGGCGTGTCAATAAAAAATGAATCGCTCTGATACATAATTTCTCCTCTGTTTCCGATTTTTATATTTATTATACTGCATTTTGAATTTAATTTCAATGAAATATATTATATAATAAAATAAGTGAGGTGTATTATGAAATTATATTTATTTGACAGAATGTATAAATTAATTCATTTTGATGATTTAAGTGTGTTAAGTGACGGTATATATATTGATGAATGTGTCAGTGCAAGAATGTCAAAAAATGAGATTTTTGTATTGCAGATTGCAGTTTTGCCTGAGACAGATGATGTGATTGAAAGCATTGGTATAAACAGCAATCTGAATATAAGCTGCATAAATACAGACATTGTTGATAAATTCGGCAGCAAAAGCAATGCATCGGTAAAGCTGAAAGCAAATACGTTACAGCCTTTGTTTTTTACTGTTGCGTCATCTGATTGCTGTGCAGATGTTGAAAATGCGATTGTAACTATTCATACCGCAAAGGAAAGCAGAAGCTTTACCGTATGCTTTGAACTTGCAGATATTCCTGTTGTTAACAAGGGATATAATGATTTGTGGAGATTGTCAAGGCTCAATTGGCTGAACTCAAGCCTTGCCATTGATGAAACACTTGTTAAGCCCTTTGTTTCTCCTGCTTTATCGGATGATGCTTTAACTATACTCGGCAGAGATATTGTGCTGGATGACAGCGGCTTGCCGCAGCAGGTGTACTCAAAATTTGATGAGGCAGTACAGCTTTGTGATGATGTGCAGAAGGCGCTTTTTGCAAAGCCTGCAGAGTTTGCTGTGGGGGATTATATTCTCGGCAACGGCAAAACAGAGAGCAATTTGTTCGCAAACAGGATTGAAAGCAGAACGATATGCGGCAGTGATGACCTTGATGCTGAAATTCATTCTGTTTTAAGATATGACGGACAGATGGAGTATTCCGTTAAAATCACACCGAAAAAGGATTTTAACGTAGAAAACACTGCACTGAATTTTTACATAAACAAGGATTGCTCGCTGCTTATGCACGGACTTGGTCACAGAGCATCGGCAGCGGAAAATCTCAGCTTTAAATGGGATAATGACAAACAGCAGGACTGTATTTTTGTGGGCACAGTTAACTGCGGTATGCGTGTTAAGCTCAAGGCTGAGAATTACAGAAGACCGCTGATTAATATTTTTTATAAAAACCTCCCGCTTAATGTTCCTGTTACGACTTGGGACAATAACGGCAGGGGCGGCATTGATGTAAGGGTAAAGGACTGCTGTACAAATATTTGTGCTTATACGGGTGAATTTGCGTTTAAAAAGGGTGAAGCAAGGGAGTTTAAGTTTGAGCTTCATTTTACCCCGTTCAAGCCGATTGATTATAAAAAAGCATTCACTGTGAGATATTCGCACAGCAATGAGCTTAAGGATGAGTATAAGGAAATAGACAGAGCCGCTAAAAACGGACTAAACTATGTTACCTTTCATCAGGGAAATATGATTATGCCCTTTATCAATTATCCTTTCTATGAGGTTGACAGGCTGAAAAAGGCGGTCAGCTATGCAAAGGAAAAGGGTATAGGCATCAAGCTTTATTATACCGAGCGTGAGCACAGCAATCATATGGCTGAAACCTTTGTGTATAAGGCACTGGGTGATGAAATTATTTTAAGAAAGCAGGGGGTCAGCCATTCCTGGCAGAAGGAAAAACCACAGTGGCTTGTTGACAATTTCGGTGAAGATATTATACCGGGTTGGTTTGTTAAATATAAGCACGGAAAGTATAAGAATGACCACGATATTTCGTTCATTGTAAAACCGGATACAAGGCTTGATAATTATTATATTGAAGGTCTGAACTGGCTGGTTGAAAATGTAGGAATAAAGGGAATCTATATTGATGATACCTCCCTTGACAGGACTACAATTGAACGTGCAAAGAAAATTCTTGACAAAACGGACGGCTTGATTGATATGCATATGTGGAATCATGAAGAGCCGAGAGCAGGAGATGTAAGCTGTCTGAATCTTTATGCGGAGCTTTTGCCGTTTCTTGACAGCATATGGCTTGGTGAGGGCTTTTTCTATAAGAAATATTCACCTGAATATATGCTCTGTGAGGTGTCGGGTATACCTTATGGTGTTACAGGTCAGATGCTTGAGGGCGGCGGTGATTTCTATGCAGGTATGCTCTACGGAATGAATAACCGTTTCGGCTGGGGCTATACAAATGCAGTGCAGATGTATAAGGTATGGGATGATTTCGGTATTGCCGACAGCAGAATGCTGGGCTACTGGCACAGTGAAAATCCTGTTAAAACCAATCATAAAAATGTGCTTGCTACCGCTTATGTGAAGGATAATGAGGCAATGCTCTGTTTTTATAATTTCTCCGATAAAAAGGAAGAGTTTGCGGTTGAGCTGGATGAAAAGCTTTTAGGCTTTATTCCGTCATCTGCTAAGGAAATAAGGTTCGGCAGAAGCAGACAAAGAAAAATGGATATGCATAAAACAATTAAACTGGGCAAAAGAAAGGGTATTATAATTAAGGTGTCAGAATAATATGACGATTGAAGAACAGCTTGGAATCATTGATGAAGTAATTGAAAAGGGAAAGTATAAGGCTGATTGGGCATCACTGTGCAGCCATCAGACACCTGAATGGTATCACGATGCAAAATTTGGTATTTTTATTCACTGGGGTCTGTACAGTGTTCCTGCTTACAGTAATGAGTGGTATTCACGTGAGATGTATGACAAAACAAAGCCTGCTTACCATCACCATATCAAAACCTATGGCAGGCACAGTGAATTTGGCTATAAGGATTTTATACCGATGTTTAAGGCTGAACGGTTTGACCCGTTGCAGTGGGCGGCACTTTTTAAGAAGAGCGGTGCAAGGTATGTTATGCCTGTGTGTGAACACCATGACGGCTTTGCTATGTATGATACGGAATTTAACCGCTGGAACGCTGTTAATATGGGACCCTGCAGAGATGTTATAGGTGAGATTAAGAGTGCCTGTGAAAATGAGGGGCTGGTGTTCTGCGGCTCAAGCCACAGGGCAGAGCATTACTTTTTTATGAATATGGGCAGGACCATTGACAGTGATGTGAATGATGAAAAATACGAGGATTTTTACGGTCCTGCTTATTACTGCAAGGAGCTTGCCTCAAATACAATGCATATTACCGCCTCAAAATCAGATTCCGTGCCGCCTACACAGGAATTCCTTCGTGACTGGCTTGCACGAACCTGTGAGCTGATTGACAGATACCAGCCGAAGGTGCTTTATTTTGACTGGTGGATACATAATAATGCCTTTAAGCCTTATTTAAAAAAGCTGGCGTCTTATTATTATAACCGTGCAGAAGAGTGGGGCTTTGAGGTTACAATTAATTATAAACACAACGCACTCCCTCCGGGTGCCGCAACCTTTGATGTGGAGCGCGGTGCACTCAAGGGAATATCACCCGTTCCGTGGCAGACCTGCACCTCCATTGCAAAAAATTCATGGGGTTATACAGAAAATAATAAATTCAAATCTGTAAGACATATTGTGTTTGATCTGATTGATATTGTCAGCAAAAACGGAATGATGCTTTTGAATGTAGGACCTAAGGCTGACGGAACGATTACGGATGAGGAAACTGCGGTGCTTCTTGGCATCGGCAAGTGGTTGTCCGTTAACGGTGAGGGTGTTTACGGCACGACACCTTGGAAGGTCTTCGGCGAGGGCAGGGCAAATGTTAAGGAGGGCTTTTTTCAGGATAATAAGGAAAAGGGTTATACACACAAGGATTTTCGTTTTACATATAAAAACGGCTGTGTATATGTCTTTTGGATGAAGCCGGATAAAAGCACAGTAAAAATAAAAAGCTTTAAAGCTGTTTCACAGGATGTTATGATAAACAGCGTAAAAATTCTGGGAAATAATAAAGAGCTTAATTTTACAAGAAATAAAAAATATATGCAAATTGAGCTTGGCTCTGTGCCGCAGGGCGATTTGCCTGTGTGCTTTAAAATTGAGCTTGGGTGACAGATATGAGTAATGACAGAATAGATTTGTATACATCAATTGTTCCCAACAGACGGCAGTTGATTATACAGGAAATGAAATATTATGCCTTCATTCACTATGGTGTTAACACCTTTACAAACCGTGAATGGGGCAGCGGTAAAGAAAAGGAAAGTGTATTCAATCCTAAAAAGCAGGATGCCGAGCAGTGGTGCAGAGCCATCAAGGATGCAGGGATGAAGGGCGTTATTCTGACCTGCAAGCACCACGACGGCTTTTGCCTTTGGCAGACAAAAACAACAGAACACTCCATTAAAAACAGCCCTTATAAAAATGGCAGGGGCGACGTTGTGAAAGAGGTGTCTGACGTCTGCAAAAAATACGGACTGAAGTTCGGTGTGTATTTGTCCCCTTGGGACAGAAATGCCAAATGCTACGGCACACCTGCATATAATGACTTTTATATTGAGCAGTTGACAGAGCTTTTAACAAACTACGGCGAAATATTTATGCTGTGGCTTGACGGCGCTTGCGGTGCCAAGGCAGACGGTCAGCCTGTTCAGAAATACGATTTTGAACGAATTTGGGATACTGCCGTTAAGCTGCAGCCGAATATTGTAATGTCGGGCTGTGCACCTGATGTCCGCTGGATTGGTAATGAAAGCGGCAAGACACGTGAGAGCGAGTGGAATGTTGTTCCGAAATTTCAGTATGACCAGCAGAATTTTGCTGTCAACTGCCAGGACAGCGATGATATGAAAAAATTCCAGAAGCGGTGTATTGATGTTATGCTTCCCGATATGGGCTCACGTGAATTTCTAAGTCAGTTTGATGAGTTTATGTGGTACCCTGCCGAGGTTGACGTTTCAATCAGAACAGGCTGGTTTTATCATCCGCTGCAGTCACTGACACTCAAATCCCTTAATCATTTAATGAAAATATATTATAATTCAGTGGGTAATAATTCCTTAATGCTTCTGAATATCCCACCCGACAAAAACGGACTTTTAGCGAAAAAGGATGTTAAGCGGTTAAAGGAAATGGGTTTCTGGCTCAAAAAAGAGGAAGAGCTGATGATAAGCAATTGTGAAACAGAGCTTTCCGACGGAGGCTTTACAGTGACCGTTAACTTCCCAAGGCAGAGTGTTGACAGAATACACCTTGCAGAGGATACAACAAAATCCCAGAGAGTTGAGAAATTTTCAATTTATGCTGAGGGCAAAAAGGTTTTCAGCGGTACAGTTATCGGTTTTTCACGCATTGCAGTTTTTGAGCCTGTTGAAACAGATACACTGATTGTCAAAATTGAGCAGTGCAGAAAAGAGCCTTATATAAATAAAGCGTTGCCGGTGGCAACAGGTGCTTACAGAGTAAAATAGGAGGATTGAAATGAATAAGCTGTCAAAAATCATTATTTCATCCATAGCAGCAGTGGGTATTGTGGGTGCTTCTGTGGGAGCATATATTGCTGCAAGCTACACGAAGGAACGTACCTTCGGCGAAACAGAAACCTATGCTGTTGAAACAAAGGATGCACCATTGAGGGTTGCAATAATCAGTGACTTACAGCTCCCGGATACAAGAGATAAAAACACACACCAGTATGAATCTTTTGAGAGCACACTCACTATGCTTAAAAACAGAGGGATGGATGCACTTATTATCGGCGGTGATTTTACAGACTGCGGTACTAAAAATGCATGGGCAACCTTCAAGGAAATTTATGACAGGGTAATGGCGGACAGCACAAAGCCCATACCTATGTATATTCTCGGCAATCATGACTACTGGCTTCCGGATTTTGTTAAATGCTTTGAAATTCCGATGCCTGCAAAAATGCAGGATCGTTTTACGGAATATACGGGTGAGCCTGTTTACAGCCATAAGGTGATTAACGGTTATCATTTTATTTGCTGGAGCTCTTCAGACGGTAGCTATGACAGGTCCTACACAAATAAAGAGGCTGTCCGTGCCGAGCTTGACAGAGCTGTTGCAGAGGACTCTGAAAAGCCTGTTTTTGTTATTACACACGTTAATGCTTATGATACGGCTTATGGTTCTGACGAATGGGGCAATGAGGACATTTATGATGTTTTAAAGGATTATCCGCAGGCTGTTTCCCTTTCAGGTCACTCTCATTTTTCACTGATTGATGAGCGTTCAATCTGGCAAAGGGAATTTACGGCATTGACTACACAGAGCCTTGATTATATTGAGCTTGAAAGCGGAAAGTATAACGGCAGTGTGCCGATGGATGCTTACGGCAACACGCTTGCCGATAAGCTGCCGGGCTGTCTTTATATGACAATTGAAGAGAGCAGGGTAACGCTTGAACGTCTTGAAGCAAATACAGGCAATGCACTGAAAGAGCCATGGGTGCTTGAGGCTCCGTTTGATAAGCCAGTTAAGTATTCTGAGGAAAGGACAAAGGCAAATAAAGCACCTGTGCTTGACAGCAATCTCACTGTAAAAGTCAGTGACATTACAGATGTTAATGACAATGCGCAGAAAATGATTTCCTTTGCGGCAGGCAGTGACGATGACTTTGTTCATTCCTACAAGCTTCAGTTTTTGGATGAGAATAAAGCGCTTCTTGAATTTGAAGAGATTGATTATGATAACAATGTTATTTTGTATGACAGCAATGGAGAAAAGGATAGTAAAAACGGTAAGCCTAAAATGATAAGTGAGGTCCTGTATTTCAGTGATTATATACTGGGCCTTGCAAATATGTCGGAAACGGCAGAGCTGAGGCTGCCGAATAATTTACCTGAAAATGCAAAATATGTTGTGATTACCGCAATGGATTCCTGGGGAGCAGAAAGCAATTCGGTAACCTGCAGGTTAGGAGAGTAAAAAATGAAAAGGTTTATAACTGTATTAACAATATCATTACTTGTTGTGTCAATAGGTATCATCTGCGGCTGTTCCAAGGAGGATGACAGCTGGAAAACAAATGAAAAATATGATTTGTCTGTCCCTGTTTTGAATCAGGACGGCTGGTATCTTGTGTTTGAGGATGATTTTGAGGGCAGTGTTTTAAACGAAAATATTAAATTTGGTGAAAAGTATGACGGCAATAAGGAAATCTGGACCACATCACCCCATGCAATCCGCTGGAAGAGTGATGATGAAAATAAGCCCGGTCAGGCTTGCTACTGGTGCCCCGAAATGGTAGAGGTTAAGGATTCCAATGCAATCATTCATTCACGCTATGAAACAAACCACACCTGCGACGGTGATTGCCCTAAGGAGGCTCGCTTTACAAGCGGTATTGAAACCAGAAAAATTGTTGGTGACAATAATAACAACAAGGGCACAAATGACGAGCTGCTTTTCTCTCAGGCATTCGGATATTTTGAGTGCAGAGTAAAATTCCCGAAATCACAGGGGTTGTGGTCCGCCTTTTGGCTTCAGTCACCGAATATGAGAAAAGTCGGCAACGAGGGTAAGGACGGTACTGAAATTGATGTTTATGAAAGTGCTTTCATAAACAGTGGGCAGTCAAAAATGGGTCATGCGCTTTTGTGGGACGGCTATGGAAAGGATGCTAAGGTTTCCGACTATATCGGTGAGCTTGAGCAGAATTTATATGACGGCTATCATACCTATGCACTAAAGTGGACCCCTGAATATTATGTGTTCTATATCGACGGTGTGGCAACCTGGGCAACCGATGACGGTGATGTTTCAAGAGTTAAGGAATTTTTAAGGCTTACTGTTGAAATTGATGCAGGTGACGGCTGGGGACCCCACGGTCAGGAAATAGGAGAATTTGATGACAGCCGGGCGGCAGATGATTTTATGATTGATTACGTAAAGGTATGGCAGAATGAAAGCTATGAGCAGTTCATTCAGGATGACAGCGAGTTTGAAGGCGATCTTGATTTAGGCTGAGGTGTTATACGATGCGTGTTAAAAAGAAAATTATAATTTCTGTTTTATGTGTGGCTGTTATAGCTGCAGCGGCTGCTGTTGTTTCACTTGCAGCAACAGCCAAAGGAACAATTGTCGGAACAGTTACCGAAAATGGCACAAATGCTCCTGTTGCAGGGGTCAGTGTGACAGACGGCAGAAATGTTGTTAAAACCGACGATAACGGTAAATATGAAATAAAGGTGTGGCGAAAAAGTCACTTTATAGCTATAACAATCCCGTCAGGCTATGAAACAGACAGCTATTATATTCCTTTTGATAAAGCGAAAGAATGCTACGATTTCAGCCTTGACAAATCGGATGTGACCGCACAGACCGAGCACAGCTTTTTACAGATTTCGGATACGGAAATCGGTGAAAACGGCACAGGTGAATGGCTTGATGCAATCAAGGAGCTTGTAAAGGAAAATAAGCCTGCATTTCTCATACATACGGGTGACATCTGCTATGAGGCAGGGCTGAAAAAGCATATTGAGGAAATGAATACGGATACTATGGGTTGCACCGTGAAATACGTTATCGGCAATCACGATTATGTTGACGGAAAATACGGCGAGGAGTTATATGAAAGCCTTTACGGTCCTGTTTGGTATTCCTTTGATGTGGGTAATGTGCACTATGTTGTTACCTCCTTCCAGACAGGAAGTGACTATAAATCCTTCTATAACAAAAACGACAGATGGAAGTGGCTTAAAAATGACCTTGAAAATGTGGACAGCAATATGAAGGTTGTTATGTTCAACCACACAAAATCACCGTCAGACGATTATGTTTTGTCCTTTGGCAGGGAGGAGCTTGATTTAAAAAAGCATAATCTTATTGCCTGGGTATACGGACATTATCACTATAACTATGTTTATGAAAATGAGGGCGTTCTCAATATAAGTGCACCGCGCCCCGATTGCGGCGGTATTGATTCATCCCCGGCAGGCACAAGAATTATCCGTATTTCTTCTAACGGCAGTATTTCGACGGAAATGAAATATTATGATTTGGGCAAAACCACCCAGCCGCAGAATATGAACTGGAGCACAAAGCTTGAAGGCAATGTTCTGTTCTGTGATACGGTTTATGATAACGGCTTTATCTATACTGCAACTGCTGACGATGATTATCCGAGAACCTGTAAAATTTATTGCCTTGATGCTGAAAGCGGAAGCATTCAGTGGGAGCTTGAAACTGAAAATTCCGTGAAGAATAATATCTGTATTGACGGTGACAAACTCATAGCGATGGATGTTGACGGCAATGTTTATTGCCTTGATAAAACGAACGGCACTGTTATCTGGCAGAAGTCAATTGAGCTGGGCAACACAATCGGAACAAGCAGTGCAATCTGTATAAATAACGGCGTTATTTTTGCAGGAACAGCAAGAACGGTTACTGCCCTTAATCTGAATGACGGCTCGGTAAAATGGTCAAATAATCGTGACAGGGGCGAAAATTCACCTGCTGAGTTTGTTGTCTGCAGTGATAAGCTTCTGGTTAACTCCCATTGGGATGCCTTGGCAGCTCTTGATATTGAAAGCGGCAAAGCCCTGTGGGATAATAAGGATGAGGACATTCGTTTCAGAAGCTCCACACCGATTGCCGTTGATGACAATACACTCCTTGTTGCCGACGATGATGCCATAATGCTGGTTGATTTGAACAGCGGCGATATAACAAGCAAGACAAATTTTGAGGAATACAGCTTTTCATCAAGTGCCAAGCCTGCTCTGCTTGACGGCATTGCATATATTCCCACATCAAATGACGGTATTGTTGCTTTTGATTTGGACAGTAAAAAGCTTGTATGGCACTTTGAAACAGGGGAGTCCATACTCTTCACTGCACCATATGCAGGCAAGGGAAAGAAGATTGTGGAATCAACACCTGTAATCGATGGCGAAAACATTATCTTCGGTGCCAATGACGGCTTTATTTATACAGTGAATGCCAAGAACGGTGAGCTTGCAGAAAAAAGACAGGCAGGCTCTGCGGTGTTAGGAAAAATTGCTGTCAATGGCGATAAAATTTATGCAGGCACATTTGACGGATACGCTGTCTGCTGTGATAAATAACAGATAATTGAGGTTTATTATGAAAGTTAAAGTTAAAAAGCTTATATCCGCAGTGCTGTGTGCTGTAACTGTCGGACTTATTCTTACCTCCTGCAGTGCAGGCAAAAAGGTGCCTGAGCTTCCTGAAAATACAATACCCTATACCAGCGATAAAAAGCAGCTTGGTGACGGTAAGCTGAACAATTCTGTCAAGCTTGCAAAGGGTGAGTATGCAGATATTGATTTTGGCAGTGAAGTTACATTTGATACGGTTGCCCTTTATGAGAAGGGTGATAACTGCAATGAATTCAATATTTACATTGACAGAAGCGGCGAGTGGGAGCTTGTCTATCAGCAGGACAGAATACTGTCATATCACCTGTGCTTTATCGGTGAGGTTACAACAAGCAAATTAAGATTTGAAATAGCAGACTGCAATGAGCCTGTTGAGATGAATGAGCTTGCCGTTTATCTTGCAGATAAAACGGACAGACAGGTTAAGGTCAGCCAGTATCTTCGCCTTGACGTAAATGATTTTAAGGATTTAAGGGATGATGAGGGCTTTACGGGCTATTATGATGTTGTAACAGACCCGATACTTTTCGGTGAAACCTATATGGATGAGAATGCCAATATCTGCTTTCATCATTCTGAGGAATTTTTTGCCGAGCAGATTAATGCCTTAAAGGAAATTATCGGTGACAGGGATGTTCGTATCTGGTGCTGTATTTTCTTTGACCAGAACGGTGAAGACGGCAGCAGGGATTATGATTTAACAAAGAAATTTATAAACGAAAATATTGACCTGATTACGTCAAATATCAAAGCGTTTACAGAGAAATACGGTATTTACGGTATAGATTATGACTGGGAATATCCCAATACCTTATCTCAGTGGAAATCTTATGACCGTATTGTGGAGGAAACTGCAAAGGTAACAAAGGTTTCCGTTGCGGTTGCACCATGGGGTGTTAAATTCAGCAAATCAGCTGTTAATGCAATTGAAAATGTTAATATTATGGCTTATGATTTATTTGATGACAGAGGCGACCATTCAAACAGCTATATAGCAGGCTATGATGCAATCCGTAAGGTCAGAGCCTTCGGCTTTAAGGATGAACAGCTTCTGCTGGGTATTCCTACCTATGCAAGAACTACAGATAAAAGCGAGTTTGCATGGCCCACTGTCCGCGACGACGGCAGGGAGCTTGGAAAATGGGGAAAGATTGTTAAGGACTACGCTTATACCGACAGCAATACAGGTGAGGAAAAAACCTGTGACGGATACCTCAACAGCTATGCCGAGGCAAGGGATAAAACAGCAACTGCTGTTGACGAAGGTATTGGCGGCGTTATGATTTTCAGAGCCTTCTGCGATAGTCCTTATACTGACGAGTTTTCACTTCACCGCGGAATCAAAGAGGCAATTGATGAACGTACAGCTTATTGATTAAATGATAAAAATAATGTAAAATATGAATGAGGTGATATTATGGAAAAATCCAAGGTATATTTTACAAAAAGCATTACCCCTGAAAGTGTAATAAACATTTATGATGCACTGGGAATTACGCTCAAAGGCAATGTAGCTGTTAAGCTTCATTCAGGTGAACAGGGCAATCAGAATTTTATTAAGCCTGCGTTTTTAAAAGCAATCATTGAGCACGTTGGCGGAACGGTTGTTGAATGCAACACTGCTTACAGCGGTGCAAGAAACAGCACTGACAAGCATAAAAAGCTGATGGAGGATCACGGCTGGACTAAGTATTTTGATGTGGATATTATGGATGCTGAGGGTCCCGATATGATTCTGCCGATAAAAAACGGTAAAAGAATAAAGGAAAATTATGTGGGTAAAAACCTCAAAAATTATGACTCCATGCTTGTTCTGTCACACTTCAAAGGTCATCCTATGGGCGGCTACGGCGGTGCACTCAAGCAGCTTTCAATCGGTGTTGCCTCTTCAGCAGGTAAGTGCTGGATTCACAGTGTCGGAAAAACGCGCAGTCAGGACGAGGTCTGGGAGGTTGAGGTTAATCACGATGAATTTTTAGAGGCAATTGCAGAGAGTGCAGGCTCTGTTGCAGAGTATTTCAAAGATAATATTGTTTATATTAACATTATGTGCAATCTTTCCGTTGACTGTGACTGCTGCTATATTGCCGAAGATCCCTGTATGGCTGATATAGGTATTCTTGCAGGCACTGACCCTGTTGCCGTTGACAAGGCTTGCATTGACCTTGTTTATCATTCAACGGACAAGGGCAGAGATCATTTTGTTGAAAGAGTTGAAAGCAGAAACGGAACCCATACAATTGATACCGCTGCTGACCTCGGCATTGGTTCAAAGGATTATGCGTTAATCTCCATTGATTGATAATCATAAATAAAAAATCCCCTAAGGCGTTAACCTTAGGGGATTTAACTTTTTAACTGATTAAGTCAGCTATCTTGAATTTCCTGAAGCAGATATATGAGCTTGGTTCGTCCTCATAAAGTACACCGATATGATCCTCGTCAATCTGGCATAAGCAGGAATAAGCAAAAAAGCCCTTGTTGATTTCAACTTCATTTTTCCATTCAATGCCGACAGTTCTACCCTTTGCTTTTTTGAATCTGCCTACGCTGATAACACCGTTGGCTCTTTTCTTTTCGCTTGCGTGTGAGCAGAAAACATAGTTGCCGATACTGATGACACTCTTCTGGCATTTCGGTGCGAAAATTTCGGTTTTGCCGAATTTTTCCCAGTGTGTGCCGTTGTTTGTTGAGATGGATACAGGTGTTTTGCCGTATCTTTTTTGTCTGCCGAAGCCGAGAATGGTCTGATCAGGTGCCTGAATAAGCTGCCACTCGTCAATGTTTTTTGAATAAGGCTGGTTGGTCATTCTGTGCCAGGTTTCACCATTGTCAATGCTGAATATTGCTGCGGTTTCCTTCCTGTCAACATAAAGCGGCATAATGATTTTGCCGTCCTGTGTTGTTAAGCCAACACCCGGTGCAACACCGATAAATGTACCGTCCTGCTTAATAAGAAAATCTCCTGTAATATCAACAGGGTCAGACCAGGTTTTTCCGTTGTCACTGCTTCTGAGCATATAGACATAATTCCTCTTTGGTGCTTTAAGGGGAGCACCGAAGGTTGTCACTGCATCCACTTCATTTTTGCCTGTTTTTCCGTTCAGGAAAATATTTCCCACATATTCGTCACCCTTGTAGAGTGAGCCTTTCCAATCCGTTACTCTGTAATCGGTTTCATTGTATTTGTTATCAAGCACAACACCGTCTTTATAAACCAGATAGAATTTGCCGTCACGGTCATAAATAACAGGGTACATCTTGTTTTGATACATGGAGTAGGGGACTTTCTTTTTGTCAAGGAGTCTTCTGTTATGAAGTCCCTTGCATTCGGGATAGAAATCCGCAATCATAATAACGTCACCGTTTGGTGCAATCGCCATACAAGGGTCAATAAAAAAGCCTGATGCATAGCAGTCATCTGTAATTCGTGTTTCTCTTGCAGGAGGGCTGGCAATGGTTTCAATATCACTCCAGGTTTCGCCGCCGTCCTCACTTCTTCTTATAGCAAGCTCTATGTAGCCCCAGTCTGCACCGCAGGACTGCTTGTCAATTGCAGCAATCAGGGTGTTGCCTGATTTGATAAGGCTCGGAATACGGAAGGCAGTACCGCCGTTTGAGCTGTTGCTGTGTTCAATCAGTTCTTTTTTTAAGAATTTTTCGCTGTTGCCGCAGAAAATAAGCTTTTCTTCATACATATTCTGTTCCCCCACTTAAAACTTTTATTAAATATTAACATATATTTTGCTCTTTTGGAAGACTATTTTTGTAAAACACTTGAAAAATATTACGCAAAACTGTAAAATAAGAAATGAAAATATTATGAAAGGGAGGAATAAAATGATCTGGACACTTAAAAAATGCTGGTATAGAATTTATCAAAGCGTATTTAAGGTTGCAATGTGTCTTATGGATTGGTCTTCTCCGGAGCTTTTAGAAGGCGCCGGCAGCATTCTGAAGCTTCCGCAGTTCATTAAGAGCAAGGGCATAAATAAGGTACTCGTTGTAACAGATAAAGGTTTGATGGGTCTTCATCTTCTTGATCCTATGTTTGAGAAGCTTGACGAAGTCGGTGTTGATTATGTTGTTTATGACGGCGTTCAGCCAAACCCTACAATTCCTAATATCGAGGATTGTAAGGATATGTATGTTAAGAACGGCTGTCAGGGCATCATCGCTTTCGGCGGCGGTTCACCTATGGACTGTGCCAAGGCTGCTGCTGCAAGAGTAGTAAGACCGAATAAGACTGTCAGACAAATGCGTGGTCAGCTTAAAGTACGCAAAGCATTACCGCCGTTCTTTGCAGTTCCTACTACTGCAGGCACAGGCTCTGAAACTACTGTTGCTGCAGTTGTTTCAGACCCTGAAACACACGAGAAGAACGCTATTAACGATACCTGCCTCAGACCTAAGTATGCAGTGCTTGACCCTGAATTGACAGTTGGTCTTCCGCCGCATATTACATCTACAACAGGTATGGATGCCCTTACCCATGCTGTTGAAGCCTATATAGGCAGAAGCAACACAAAGGACACTATCCGTGAAGCAGAAGAAGCTACAAAGCTTATTTTTGCGAATATCGAAACAGCGTATACAGACGGCAAAAATATTGAAGCAAGACAGAATATGCTCAAGGGCTCGTTCCTTGCAGGTCGTGCGTTTACCCACGCTTATGTTGGTTATGTTCACGCAATTGCGCATAATCTCGGCGGTCTTTACGGCACACCTCACGGTCTTGCAAATGCAGTTATTTTACCGTATGTTCTTGATTATTATGCAGATGCTGCATATCCGAAGCTTGCTAAGCTTGCTGATTTGGTTGGTATCGGCGTCGGTCTTGATACGGCAGGAAAGGGAAGAGCATTTATTGATGCAATCAGAACTCTGAACAAGAATATGAATATTCCCGAAAAGTTTGATTTCATCAAGGAGGAGGATTTACCGCTGCTCGTTGAGCGTGCACTTAAGGAAGGTAATCCGCTTTACCCTGTACCGAAGATTATGGATAAGAAGGATTGCGAAGCAGTAATTCGTTCCTTTATGGCATAATTTCAAATACTTATAAAAAAACAGTCACGTTACCGTGGCTGTTTTTTATTTATCGGAATGTTAATAAAACGGGCAAAAGTGTAAGCTATTGTTGGTGGATTTTTTGTGACACATTAGTTATAATTTTGATAAACAATGCACAGGAGGCTATGAATATGAAATTAGGAAACAATCTTTTTAATGCCAGAAAGAAAAGCGGTTTATCGCAGGAGGAGGCTGCTGAAAAATTAGGTGTCAGCAGACAGACTATTTCAAAATGGGAGCTTGATGAAACGCTGCCGGATATTTGCCAGTCAAAAAAACTTGCAGTTATTTATGGTTTGTCATTGGATGAACTGATTGAATTTGATATCGATATGCAGGAAATTCAGGAGGTTATTGACAAGACAAGTGATTCACTTACTGTAAAAATTGATTTGACAAATGCATGGAGCAAAAAAGTATCCCGTTCTTGCAGCTTATAAAGATGAAGTAGAAATACAACGGTATGCAAAAGAACTGAATCGGCTTTTAGCGGATTTGGAAAAGGAATATGGTTATAGTGAGCTTGATTCATTTCTTGTTTTGAAGGATATTTTGTATGTAATTTGGAAAAACAGAAAATCCTAAACAGCACGTTTGTCAAAAAGCAGTGCGTATTGTACTGCTTTTTTGCATTTTTACCATAACATTTATTGAAATATTTTCCTTTATAATATATAATAAAATTATATATTATTAGGAGGCTGTTTGTATGAATTACAACCTTAAAACAGATAATTATAAAAATTTTTCCAAGTTCAGCGAGAATGTTATGTTCCCTCGTTCCTATTTCATTCCTTTTGCTGATTTAAAGGAGCTTGACGGTACAGATATACGCAATGAGCGTTACAGCTCATCTATGGTTGAATGTCTGTCAGGTGAGTGGGATTTTGTTTATTACAAAAACTGTCTTGATATTCCTGCCCGTTTTGATACGGATGAAATCAGCTTTGACAAGGTAAATGTTCCGTCTGTATGGCAGCACACAGGCTATGAGCCGCCTTATTATGTGAATCAGCGTTATCAGTTCAAGCCGAATCAGCCTGAAATTCCTGAGGACTGCCCTGCAGGTGTTTACAGAAAAATGATTCATATTGATGATACTGCACTGAATTATTATATATCGTTTTTAGGTGTTGCAGGGGGCTTTGACCTTTTCTGTAACGGTAAGTATGTTGGTTACAGTGAGGGCAGCCATAACACCTCACAGTTTGAGCTGAATGCCTTTATCACCGAGGGCGAAAATGAAATCATCGTTGTGAATTACAAATGGTGCAACGGTACATATCTTGAGGCACAGGATATGTTCAGATGCAATGGTATTTTCCGTGATGTTCTTCTGTACAAAACAGGTGCAAATTCCATTTATGATTTTGAGGTTAAGACCGATTATATTTGTGATAATAAATACAAACTTGAAATCAAGCCCTCTTTAAAAATAACAGAGGATTGTCAGTTCACTGCCTTTTTATATGATGACGGGAAGCTGATTGCGTCAAATTCCATTGAGGTTACACCAAAGGATATTGACAAAATTTCTTTTGAATCCCTTGAGGTCAGTGAATGGTCTGCCGAAAAGCCATATCTTTATGATTTAATCATTACGCTTTCACAGGGTGAGGATATTATTGAGGTAGTTCAGAAAAATATCGGCTTTAAGCATATTGATATTAAGGGAAATGTGTTTAAGTTCAATAATCAGCCCATTAAGCTTTTAGGTGTGAATCATCACGATACGAATCCGAAAACAGGTTATGCAATGACCATTGAGGATATGGAGAAGGATGTAAGACTGGTTAAGGAATACAACGGCAACTGTATTCGTACCTCACACTATCCTCCCGATCCGTCCTTCCTTGATTTATGCGATGAATACGGTATCTATGTTGTGGATGAGGCGGATATTGAAACCCACGGCTTGGAGGCTGAAACACTGAACCGTGGTGCGTGCTCGCATAATCCGAAGTGGCAGCAGCATTATTGGGACAGAGTTTACAGAATGTTTGAGCGTGATAAAAACCATCCGAGCATTACAATGTGGTCACTGGGCAACGAGGCACACGGCTACTTGAATCAGGACTATTGTTATGATGAACTGAAAAAGCTGACTTCACTGCCCATTCACTATGAGGGTGCCTGCAGAACAAAGCGCTGGGCATATGATGTTGTGTCACAGATGTATACTGCTCCGTCAATCTGCGAAAAAATTGCAAAGGGAAGCGGTATGCCGTCAAAGTTTTACATAAAACCATTTTATCTTTGTGAATACGCACACGCTATGGGTGTTGGTGCAGGCGAGCTTGAAAGATATGTTACGTGCTTTTACAGTGCAGAGAATATGCTGGGTGGCTGTATCTGGGAGTTTGCGGACCACGCTGTTTATCACGATGAGGGGGAATATGCATATACCTACGGCGGTGATCACGGCGAATTAAAGCACGACAGCAATTTCTGTGTTGACGGTCTGTTCTTCCCCGACAGAGAGCCCCATTCAGGTGCTTTGCAGATGAAAGCCTGCTATCGTCCTGTCAGAGCAAAGAGAATGAACAACAACACATACAGCTTTTTCAATCACAGATATTTTGAAAAAGCAGTGTTTACTGTTAGATATTCACTCCTTGAAAATGGCGAGATTACCGAAAAGGGTGAATTTAACCTTGCTATTGAGCCGCAGCAGGCAAAGGAAATCAAGCTTGATAATATCAGCTTTAACAGTAAAAATAATACCGTTATTCAGTTTGAATATCTTGACAATGACTTCACTGTTGCCTGTGAGGAAATTGAGCTTTCGGCAGGCAAGCTGATGTTTGACAGCAAGGGTAAGTCTGCCCCTGCAGTGCAGGAGAGCGAAAAGCGTTTGTTTATCCGTTTCGATAATGGACAAATGATTTTTGATAAAAACATCTGCAATTTTGAGTCTTATAGGATTTATAACCGTGAGCTGTTTAATCAGCTGCCCGACGGTGATTTTAAAGGTTTTGGCTTGCAGTTCTATCGTGCTCCCCTTGATAATGATATGTATATCAATAAAATCTGGGAGAAATTCAGACTTGATAAGACATATGTGATAAACAGCGGCTGCACACATAATGTTCAGAATGATTGCTTAAAAATCAGCTTTAAATCCACAGTGAAAACGGCTGTCAAGGCAAAGGTTGCAGCAGTGCAGGTTACATACAGTGTTTACGGTGACGGCACAATCAAGGTGGATTATACTGTTGTATCGGGCGGCAGAGTGGTTATGATTCCTCGCTTTGGTGTTCAGCTTGAGCTGAAAAAGGAATTTGACAGAGTTAAATATATTGGTCTTGGTCCTGTTGTAAATCTGCCTGATTTCAGAGAGCACGCTCTGACAGGTATTTATGAAAATACAGTTGGTTCTATGTACGAAAATTATATTATGCCGCAGGAAAGTGCCACAAGGTGCAATACAAGGCTTGCACAGGTTACGGATGAAAATGGTATTGGTTTACGATTTGATGCGGTGAACAAGCCCTTTGCATTCAGTGCGGCACCATTTACCCCTTGGCAGTGTGCGAAAGCAAAGCACAGAGAGGATTTGACGGATTATACCACTTGCATTAATCTTGATGCCGAGGTTATGGGAGCAGGCTCAAATGCCTGCGGACCTCAGCCTGATAAGTCATATTGTCTTGGCAAATTAAAGGGTAAAATCTTCAGCTTTGTTATGAGCCCTGTACTCGGCAGGGATGACAGCGAAGAGGAATAAACGATTTCAACAGTTTTACCTTGGAGGTAGCGATGAGAATTTTAACAGCTAAACAGATAAAGACAGTTGAAGAACGCGCATTTCAGAATGAGTTTACCGAAGAGGGGCTTATGAAATGTGCAGGTACTGCTTGCTTTAATAAAATCGTAAAAAAATATGGTGACAAATTACAAAACTCCAAGGTTGCTGTATTTTGCGGCAACGGCAAAAATGCAGGTGACGGCTTTGTTATAGCAAAGCTGTTGTGTGAAATCGGTGTTGATGCGGTGATTGTGATTGCCGACAAAATGCCCGAGCTCAGAGAGCCGCTGATGTATTATAACGAAGCAATTGAAAACGGTGTTAAATCGGTTTGCTTTGATGATTTTACTTTTGATTGTGATTATATTGTTGATTGCCTTTTCGGCATCGGTTTTCACGGCGAAGCAAGAAAGCCCTTTTCTTCTGTATTTGACGCTGTAAATTCATCGGATGCTGTTGTTATCAGCATTGATACCCCAAGCGGCACGGATGCCACAACAGGAGCTGTTGTGAATGCTGTTCAGGCTGATTATACAATTGCCATATCAACACTGAAATATGCCCACGTTCTGCCCCCTGCAAATGAATACTGCGGTGAGATTTCCGTTGTCAATATCGGTATACCTGAAAAGTATTATGACAGTAATTATGCTTTGACAATCACTGCGGCGGATGTGAAGGCAGGCTTTATTAAGCGGGCTAAAAATTCCCACAAGGGCAGCTTTGGCAGACAGCTTAATATCTGCGGTTCCTATTTAATGCCCGGTGCAGCGGTGATTTGTGCCAAAGCAGCACTCAAGACAGGTGTCGGACTTCTTGAATGTGTGTTTCCAAAATCTGTCTATTCTGTTATAACCTCTCATTTAACGCAGCCGATTTTTAAGCCTGTTTGTGAAAATGAGAGCAAGACCATTTCAATCGGTGCAATGAATGATGTTACCGAAGCACTTAATCGTGCGTCTGCTGTTGCAGTGGGCTGTGGTCTTGGTAACAATGATGACACACAGGTTATCACCTCACAGGTGATAAAAAATTCAACAGTTCCTGTTGTTTTGGATGCTGACGGTATTAATTCAGTGGTGCCCTTCATAGATATTATTAAGGACAAAAAAGCACCGCTTGTTATTACGCCGCATCCTGCTGAAATGGCACGGCTTATCGGTGAAAGCAAGGAATATGTGCAGTCAAACAGAATAGATACTGCAAAGGCTTTTGCCAAGGAAAATGAGTGTATTGTTGTTTTAAAGGGCGCAAATACCGTTGTCACCGACGGCAGACAGGTGTTTGTTAATACTACCGGTAATGCAGGAATGGCGATGGGGGGCACAGGTGATATGCTCACGGGTATGATTGCCTCCTTTATCGCACAGGGGCTTTCTCCGCTTCAGGCGGCAAAATCCGCGGTTTATATTCACGGACTTTGCGGTGATATAACTGCCGAGGAGCTTTCACAAAGAGGAATGACTATTGACGATATGCTTACGCTTTTAGGTGCTTTAATGTCTAATTTTGAATAGGACTGATGTGCTTGAAAAGAGTAATTCCCATTTTATTTATACTACTTTTACTTACAGGCTGTGAAGTAAAAGAATATACCCCCGAAATACCTGATGCCTTTACACAGAAGGCTAAGGTAATGTCGGGGGATTTTTCGTTTGAATGCGAAATATGTAAAAAGGTAGGTGAGGTTATAACAACTGTCACCTCCACATCCGCTGAGGGAATGGTAATGACCTATGACGGTTTTGTGCTTAATTTCAACTATGGTGAATATTCCTGTGATATTGACGGTGATGGCTTTGAACGCTCCAATATTTCAATCGTTATCTATGAGGTGTTTGACAGCCTGATTTCACTTTCTCAGCCTAATGCGAAAAAGATAGAGAACGGCTATCAGTATTACGGAAAAACCTCACTGGGGGATTTTGTTCTGATACAGAATGAGAATAATACCCTGCGGTCACTGTCCATAAAAAGTGCCAATCTGGAAATAGAGTTTTTATAAAAGTCTGACGGCAGGAGAGTAATCTCCTGCCGTCATTTGTGTATTAATCGCTAATTAGCAACCACAGCCGCAATCATTGTTATTGCAACCGCAACCGCAACCGCCGAAGTTGTTGCCACAACCGCCGCCAGCAAGCAGAAGGATGATGATAAGGATGATAATCCATGAACCGCATCCACCGAAGTTATTGCATCCGCAACCCATATTTGCAACCCCCTTTCGCGTTTCTAAACCATCCTATGACGAAAGGGGGTGATGTGTTACAAATGATATAAAATAATTTTAATTTTTTTGATTAATGTTTTGTGTTCTTGCCTCTTCAAGCTCCTTTTGAGCCTGTTCCTTAACCTTGCCTGTGTAATCATTAAAGAACATAGGTATGATTGTAAGCAAAAATCCCACAGCAGGAACAATGGTGACAAGTGCAAGCAGCATTTTCTGGGTTTCCATTGACTGCTCAAAGAAAATCTGCCTGCCCTCAATATCCACAAGGGATTTGTCAACTGCTTTGAAATCGCTTTGACCGAGAATCTGACCGAAAATGAATGTTGCCACAGCCGCATTGACCTTGGATAAAAATGTCTGGAAGGAGAAGCACACACCCTCGTGCCTTTCTCCTGTTTTCCACTCAAGATAGTCAACGGAGTCTGCAATGAGTGCATAGGTTATAACATTGTAAATACCCAGCGGCAATCCCATAAGGAAGAGGAATACCCAAAGAATATAAATGTTAATGCTTGTGATATTGCTCTGGAACACAACGTAGCACAGCGTATGAACAATCAGTCCGAAAACGGCTGAGCCGATGTAAATCTGCTTTAAACTGAGCTTTTTTCTGAGCATCGGGAAAATAGCCATTGCAGGCACCATGCCAACACCGATTGCAACAGTCAGTGTGGTGACAATCGTTCCCCTCGGTATCCAGAAATCATAGGCAGCCTTTGCGTCAACATTCGGCAGAATATTGCCCGCAGCGTCAAAAATCTGACTGAAATCCGTATTGTTCTGTATAATCAGATAATTGCCGATATAATCTGCACACTGATTTGCCGTTACCATAGTTGAGCCTAAAATGGCTGCAAAAATAACAATAATAAGCAGCTTATCCTTACCGAGCACAACGAAGGTTTCTTTGAATGACGGTGTATGATCTATTTTCGGAACTCTTTCCTTTGAAACAAAAAAGATAAGGCTTGAAAGTCCGCAGCCAAGCAGTGCAAATATCACAGCACTTAAGAAAAAGCCTTTTGAATAACCCATATTGCTCTGGTAAAGAATAGGAACAAGCAGAGCAGGGAGTATTCCGCCGAAGGTTGAGCCTAAGCGTGCGGTTGAAATAAAGGATGTTCTTTCGCTCTCAAGCGGCGTTATAACTGAGGAAAGCCCCCAGAACGGAACATCCTGCACCGTAAAGGCAACACCCCATAGTATGTAGGTAATCAGTGCCCAAACAAAAGCGGCATTTGAGCCATGCTCAAAGGGTGCGGTGAAAAGGAGAATGGTACAGATTGCAATAGGGACAGGTGAAAATAAAAGATAAGGACGCATTTTGCCCCATTTTGATTTTGTTCTGTCAACAATCATACCCATAACAGGGTCGTTGACTGCATCAAAAATTCTGCCTATAAGAATGATTGTTGTTCCCTGTGAAAGTGTCAGACCGGCACCGTTCTGAAAGAAAACAAGTGTAAACATAGACATAAGGGTATATATTCCCGAACGTCCGAAAGCACCGACAGTGAAGCAGATACGCTCTTTTACTGTTAAGTATTTTTTGCTTTCCATTATTTCCTCCTTTTTATCAGTGCAGGCAGGATAACAGGCGCTTCCTCACCGGCAAGTGACATTTGTTCAAGCAGCAGGTATTTAAGCTCCTGCCTTACGTGCCTGTATCTTGGGTCCTTAACAAGGTTGTGCTTTTCAGCAGGGTCTTTTTTCAAATCATAAAGATAGCTTTCCCAATAAGCATTTGAGCTGTGATGTGCATAACCCATCGGTGCCATATCACGCACCTCGTATTTGAAACGATCAGTTCTGATTGCTCTTGAATTGGATGCCTCGCTGATTTGAATAAATACACAATCTCTTTTTTCATCAGGTTTATTAATCTGATTGGTTAAATCTATTCCCGTATAATCCTCAGGTATCGGTATGCCTGCCATAGAAAGAATCGTTGGCGGTAAATCAATCAGTGATGACAGCCTTTCCTCACAGTGCCCCCCCTCAAAGCCGCCGCCCTTTATAATCAAAGGCGTATGGGTTGCACTTTCGTGGCAGCAACGTTTGTATTCGGGATTTCTTGTTTTAAAATGTGCGCCGTGGTCAGAGGTGTAAATAAGAATGGTATCATCATAAATTCCCTCTGCCTTTAGCTTTTCAATCAGCTTGCCCACATTATAGTCAAGCCTGTTGCAGGCAGATATATAGTTGGGATATTCCTCTTTATAATTGCCTTTTAAAAAGGTTAAATCGTCAGGCAGGGGATAGCTTTTGAATGTATCAACCGTTTCCTTGTAGCCCTCAATGTGTCTGTGGTCATTCTGATGATGCGGTTCCAGCTGGCTGACGAACATAAAGAAAGGCTTTTCTTTATCTCTGTTTTCAATGAATTCCAGTGCATAGTCATTGATGCAGTCGGCTCTGTAGCCCTTGAAATCAAGCTTGTTACCGTCACCGTCAAACACGTAGCCGTCATAGCCGTGTGATGTGAATTCAAGCACATCTGCAGCACGCCAGTACTGATAACCACCCTGTTTCTCCTTGGGAACAGCAGTCTTTTCACAGTGAAGTCCTACGCCGGGCAAACGGTCGGATGCCAAGTGCCACTTGCCGATATAAGCAGTCTGGTAGCCTGCATCATTGAAATGATGTGCTAAGGTTCTTGTGTTTTCGGGCAGCGGTATTCCGTTCCAGTAGCAGCCGACCTGTGTGGCATACTTTCCTGACTGCAGGCAGGCTCTTGCAGGACCGCAAACGGGCTGGCAGGTGAAGTTGTTTTCAAATTTAACACCCTCCCCGGCAAGACGGCAAAGATTAGGTGACACTGTTTCATTAATAGTGTCCCATCTTTGCTGATCGGAAAAGTAGAAAATAATGTTTTTTTGTTTCATAATTACCCCCTGTATTATTTTGCAATAAAACCGACAGCAGCGTTATAAATATTGATGACCGCAACAATGATAAGTACTGCCGAAAATATTTTTGTAATCGTTTTGTTGGACAGCTTTTTGTTAAGCTGAGAGCCGATAATTCCGCCGATAACAGATACTGCCATAGCGGCAACAATAATAGGTGTATACTCTTTAAACGGAGTAAATTGATTGTTGATAAATATTGTAATAAGCTGACTCAGCTGACTGAAAAATATAATTGCAACCGAATAGACGGCACTTTCCTTAACCGTGAATGAAAATAACAGCACCAAAAAAGCAGTGTTAATCGGTCCGCCTCCAATCCCTAAAAATGCACTCATCAATCCCAGCATAAGCCCTACAGCTATAATAGCGGCAGGATTTTTGATTTCAAAGCTTTTAATGTTTTTTGAATTGACATAGATGATTACAAATACGATAAAGGCTGCAATGATAACCGCCTGAATGCCCTTTACTATATCGGAATTAAGCTTGGCAAGCACCAAATCAAATATTTCATTACCAATGATTCCGCCGAAAACCGAGCCGATAGATACAAGCAGAACGATTTTAGGCTTCATTTCGGTTTTTGACTTTATATGCTTGATGGATGAGCTTATGCTCATGGCAAATACTGCACAGGTGGATATGAAACCGACTATTTCAACGCTATGTATTCCGATAAAATCAAGAAGCGGTTTGATAATGATGCCGCCGCCGATTCCTACAACAGCGCCCACTGTGCAGGCTATAAAAATGATTACACTGTATAAAATGGCTGTCATTGTTATTTCCTCGGTAATGATTCACAGATGCAGTAAAAATTTGATTCCCAGGCAGGTATGTACCTGCTGTGCCTGAAATACAATTTGTAGTCTGGATTCAGCTCCAATATTTTAATCGGAAGTGAAAACAAATCCTCGTTTCTGTGATAAGCACAGATGTATAGCTTTGGATTATATGCTTTGATGGTTTGTGCAGCACCACTCAGTGCCTGCAGCTCGCTGCCCTCAATGTCCATTTTTATCATTGTGACAGGGGAGTCAATCAAACTGTCAAGGTCGCAGACCTCAACAGGTATACCCTTGCTTGACAGCTTTGAATTTCTGCTGCCCTGTCTGTCAAAAATAAGGGTGTCACGCTTGCTCCATGCACCCATATTATAAATGTCGATATTTGTCAGATTTTCTGTATTTTTAGAAAGCTTTCTGAAATTTTTCGGATCAGGCTCAAGGGCATAAATGTGGTTATATTTCCCCTTTGTATATGCTGTGAATTCTCTTATTGTATCACCGTCATATGCCCCTAAATCGGCAATGCTTTCATCATCGGTGAGCTTTAATATATCTCTGTAAATACTGTTTTTATCACAGAATGAATGGAAAAGATAATCAACCTTGCCCGATATTTTGAAATTGATTATGTCAAGGTAAACCCGTTTGCTTTCATCATCTGCAAGGTGATGATAGACAAAATCAAATTTGTCCTCATGTTCCTTAACATATTCCGTGGTGAACAGTCCGCTGCCTGCAACAGGAACATCCGGGGCAAAGACAGGGTGCTCATTATTTATTCTTTTTATATTTTCAAGTACATTGTCAAGGTGCGTAGCAAATGCAAGCACCACATTGAAATCATCATATTCGCTGCAAATGTCTCTGTATTTTTTTACCTTGTAGCCTAAAAAGCTGTGACCCCTTACAAATTCATCACTGGCAAAAATTTCATCCACCTTGACACCGTAGCTTTCAAGGGTACTGATTATTTTTTCTGCACCGTTGCCCATACCATAGACAGCAATCGGCTTGCCGTCACGTGCAAGAAAATCCCATATATTCTCTTTTTCAGCAAGCAAATCAAGCATAATAATCACCTACCTGTGATTATAGCATATATTACAAGACTTTACAAACCAATAATTTTATTATATAATATCTGTAAATTTAAGTTTATATTGGAGGGATATGCCTAAATGGGCGGTGGTCTTAGAAGGCTTTTTAAAAAGGAAAGCTCCACAGAGGAAGAAATCAAGCAGTTGGTGGAGGGTGACGAAAATGTCGGCGAGCTTGAAAAAAATCAAAGAGATATGATTAATAACATATTTGAATTTGATGATTTGAATGCAGGCGACATTATGACACACAGAACAGATATTGATGCTGTGGATATTAATGATTCCATTGAAGAGGCAGTTAAGCTGTCCATCAATGAGGGAAGATCAAGAATTCCTGTTTTTAAAGAGGATTTGGACAATATTTGCGGCATAATATATGTGAAGGACCTGCTTAAATTTGTCGGTACAAAAATAACAAATGATGACAGGCTGACAGATTATATCCGCAAGCCGCTTTTTGTGCCTGAAACAATACCCTGCGGAAAGCTTTTTGCACAGATGACCGAGGCAAGAACCATGATGGCAATTGTTGTTGACGAATACGGCGGTACTGCAGGACTTGTTACAACCGAGGATGTTATGGAATGTATCTTCGGTAATATCCGTGATGAATATGATAACGAGGAAGAGCAGGTAACAAAGATTGACGATAAAACCTATACCTTTGACGGTGTCAGTGATATTGACGATGTCAGCGAGGTGCTGGGCGTTAAATTCCCCGAGGGTGATTATGATACGCTGGCAGGCTTTGTTATTAATCTTCTGGGCTTTCTGCCTACAGGTGAAAACACCGAGCAGGAGGTCTGCACCTATGAGGGCTTGACCTTTACTGTTTTAGAGGTCAGCGACAGACGAATTGAAAAAATAAAAGTAGAGAAAAATAATGATTGAACAGATAATTGAGTTTGAAGCATTGGAGCAGGCTGTGAGCCTGTTCGGCAGCTTTGATGAAAATATAAAGTTAATCGAAAAGGAATACAGTGTATCTGTTATATCACGCGGTACGGATTTAAAGGTGGTTGGCGATGCCGAGAATGTTTCAAAGGCAACAAGGGCACTGAACTCTATGCTTATGCTGATAAGCAAGGGTGAAAGCCTTACCAACCAGAATGTCAGGTATGTACTGTCTTTGGTAAATGAGGGCAATGAGGACAAGCTGAGCTCTATGAGCAGTGATTCAATCTGTATCACCTCAAAGGGCAAGCCTGTCAAGCCTAAAACACTGGGGCAGAAGAAGTATTGTGAGGCTATAAGGAATCATACCATAACCTTTGGTGTGGGTCCTGCAGGAACAGGTAAAACCTATCTTGCGGTTGCAATGGCTGTTACTGCCTTTAGGGCAAAAGAGGTTAACAGAATTATTCTGACACGCCCTGCTGTTGAGGCAGGCGAAAAGCTGGGTTTTTTACCCGGTGATTTGCAGAGCAAAGTTGACCCGTATTTAAGACCGCTTTATGATGCACTTTTTGATATGCTCGGTGCAGAGAACTTTCAGCGCTGTCAGGAACGTGGTGCTATTGAGGTTGCACCGCTTGCCTATATGAGAGGACGTACCCTGGATGACAGCTTTATCATTCTTGACGAGGCACAGAACACCACACCTGAGCAGATGAAGATGTTTTTAACACGTCTTGGCTTCGGGTCAAAGATGGTGATTACAGGTGATATTACACAGATAGATTTGCCCGACGGAAAAAAGTCAGGGCTTAAAAAGGTCCTTAAAATTCTTAAGGATATTGACGATATTGCAATATGCAGATTTAATCAGAAGGATGTTGTGCGCCATAAGCTGGTGCAGGATATTGTCAATGCTTACCAAAAATACGAGGAGGGAAAGTAATGGACACCGTAAAGGTAATGATTTCAAACGAACAAAAAAAGGTAAAGATTCCCACAGGCATCAGACTGTTAATCAGACGCTGCTGTCACGCTGTCCTTGAGCTTGAAAAGTTTGACGGCTCTGCTGAGGTTAGTGTTACCTTTGTTGATAATGAACGTATTCACGAGCTGAATAAGCAGTACAGAAATATTGACAGGGAAACGGATGTGCTGTCTTTTCCTTTGGGTGAAAACGGCGTTTATGACACGAATCTTGACACAGGTGCAAAAATGCTTGGCGACATCGTTATTTCCATTGAGAAGGCTGTGGAGCAGGCAGAGCTTTATAATCATCCGCTGCAAAGAGAAATCGGTTTTTTAACCGTACATTCCATGCTGCATCTGCTTGGCTATGACCACGAGGCAGGCGGTCTTGAAGAGGTACATATGCGGGAAAAGGAAGAAACCGTGCTTACACAAATCGGCTGGAAGCGTGACAACAGCTACTATATGGGTGACGAATGATGACGAAAACCGCTTTTATTGCCATTGTCGGCAAGCCCAATGTGGGCAAATCTTCAATACTGAATAAAATTCTCGGTCAGAAAATCGCTATCGTTTCATCAAAGCCTCAGACCACAAGAACCAAGATTATGGGTGTTCTTACGGAGGATGAAACACAGCTTGTTTTCACCGATACACCCGGCTTTCACATTGCACATAACAAGCTTGGTGAAAAAATGAATGAGGCTGTTGGTGACACCGTCGGCGGTGTTGATGCCTGCCTGTTTATCGTTGAGCCGAAGGGTAAGCTTAATGAGCAGGAGCTGCAGCTGATTGAAATGTTCAAAAAGCAGAAATGCCCTGTGATTCTTGCAATCAATAAAATTGATATGATAGCCGATAAAAAGGAACTGCTTGAAAGAATTGTTGAGATTAATTCCATGTTTGATTTCACTGCAGTTGTTCCTGTCAGTGCTACTGAGGGCGACCATGTTGATGAACTTGTGGACGAGCTGAAAAAGCTTGCTTTTGAGTCACCGCACTTTTTCCCTGACGATACACTGACCGACCAGCCTGAGCGTGTTCTGGCGGCTGAAATCATCCGTGAAAAAATCTTAAGATTAATGGATAAGGAAATTCCCCACGGTATTGCAGTGGCAGTTGAAAAAATGCGTGAGCGTGAAGATAAGGATATACTGGATATTGATGCAACAATCTATTGCGAAAGAGAAAGCCATAAGGGTATGGTCATCGGCAAAAACGGTGCGATGCTCAAAAAGGTTTCAACCTTTGCAAGGCAGGATCTGGAAAGCTTTTTTCAAATAAAGGTTAATCTTCACTGCTGGGTCAAGGTTAAGCTGGATTGGCGAAACCGTGAAGGTTTAATCCATAATTTCGGTTTGGATTAATTTAACATAACTAATTGCACCGCCATAGTATAAAATAACTGTGGGGTGTTATTTATGGATGATAAATGGAATGAATTCTGGAGCAGCGGCTCCGTTAATGATTATTTAAGTTATAAGGAAAATGAAAAGGTGAGTGATGATGTCAACCACTACCAAGGGCTTAGTAATAAGGGAGCAGACAATAGGGGAGAGTGACCGTTTAGTTACTCTCCTTACTGCTGATTACGGACTTGTCCGTGCCTTTGTGCGTGGTGCAAAGCAGCTTAAAAACAGGCTTGCCTCCTCCACATCACTTTTTGCTTACAGTGATTTTTCACTTTACAGGGGCAAAGATGCCTTTATAGTTGACAATGCCTCACCCATTGAGGTGTTTTTTGATTTAAGGTTTGATATTGTCAAGCTGTCCCTTGCTCAGTATTTTGCACAGCTTGCCTATGAGGTTGGTGAAGAGGAGCAGCCTGCGGCAGAAATGCTGTCCGTTATGCTCAATTCTCTTCATCTGCTTTGCAACAGCAGTAAGGACATAAGACTGATTAAAGCTGCTGTCGAGTTTCGGCTAATGTCCCTTGGCGGCTATATGCCGAGTATTTTAGCCTGCGCAAAATGCTCTGTATATGAAACGGATTTGATGTATTTTGATACATTGAATGGCTTGATTTATTGCGAAAACTGCGGTGTTCCAGGCTCAACACCGTGCCCTAAAAATGTGATTACTGCCATTCGTTTTATTTGCCTTACAGAGCCGAAAAAGATTTTTTCATTTACGCTCAGTGAGGAAAATCTGAACCTTTTATGTGACATCAGCGAAAAATATATGATGTCAAGAATACAAAAGAATTTGCCGACATTAGCGTTTTATAAAGGAATACTATAATGAATAAAAATTTTAAAACACTTGAACTGGATATTATTTTAGAAAAACTGGCGAATGAATGTACCTGCGACGATGCGAAGGATATGGCACTCAGCTTAAAGCCCAGCACAGACCTGAATGAGGTTGAACTGCTGCTCAGTCAGACAGAGGATGCCTTTTCACTTCTTGCACGCTTCGGCGGTCCGTCATTCTCAGGATTGAAAAATGTGAATAATCCGCTGCACAGGGCAGCGGCAGGCGGCTCGCTTAATCCAAAGGAGCTGCTGGATATAGGCTACTGCTTAAGGTCAATGCGTGCCCTTGATGAATGGCACGGTCACTGCAGCGGCGTCAGAACAAAGCTTGATTTTTTCTTTGAGGGTATTACCACAAACAAATACCTTGAAACAAAGATTTTTACATCCATCATCAGCGAAGAGGAAATTGCCGATAAAGCCAGCGAGCTTTTAGCAGACATAAGAAGAAAAATCAGATCAAAGGAAAGCTCAATCCGTGAAAAGCTTGACAGTATGATTCATTCTGCACACTATCAGCCGTATTTGCAGGAGGCTATTGTCACGCAGCGAGGCGGACGTTTTGTTGTGCCTGTTAAGGCAGAGCACAGGGGCAATGTTCCCGGTCTTGTTCACGATACCTCATCAACAGGCGCAACGGTGTTTATTGAGCCTGCCTCTGTTGTGGATGCAAACAATGACATTAAGGTGCTGCAGGGCAAAGAGCGTGACGAGATTATGCGTATACTCTATGAGATTTCTTCTGAGGCAGGGGAGTTTGCCGAGAGCATCAAGCACTCCTATAACTGTGCGGTTATGCTGAATCTTATTTTTGCAAAGGCGCACCTTGCCTATAAAATGAAGGCTACCAAGCCGCTTCTTAATAATGAGGGCATTGTGAATCTGAAAAAAGCACGTCACCCCCTTATTGACAAAAATAAGGTTGTGCCTACGGACATAAGACTTGGCGAGGAATATGACACACTTGTTATCACAGGACCGAACACGGGCGGTAAAACCGTTACACTGAAAACACTCGGCTTATTAAGTGCTATGGCAATGTGCGGTCTGCTGCTGCCCGTTGCTGACAGGTCAAGGCTTGCTGTTTTTGATAAAATTCTGGTCGATATAGGTGATGAGCAGAGCATTGCCCAGTCACTTTCAACCTTTTCAGCCCATATGGTGAATATCATTAAGATTATGTCAAAGGCAGATAATAGTTCCCTTGTGCTGATTGATGAGCTGGGTGCAGGCACAGACCCGATTGAGGGTGCGGCACTTGCCGTTTCTATTATAGAAAAGCTCAGGTCACAGGGGGCAACAATTGCTGCCACAACCCATTATGCAGAGCTTAAAGCCTATGCACTTGAAACGGCAGGCGTAACCAACGGCTGCTGTGAGTTTGATGTGGATACCCTAAGACCTACATACAGACTGCTTATCGGTGTGCCGGGCAGGTCAAATGCCTTTGCCATTACAACACATCTTGGTATGGATAAAACTGTGATTGACAGTGCCAAAGCAATCGTGGGCAGTGACAACCGTGATTTTGAAGCCGTGCTTGAACAGCTTGAGCAGTCACGTCAGGCACTTGAGGATGAAAGAAAAATTGCCGAGGAAATGACGGCAAGAGCAAAGAAAATTGAAGAAAGAGCAAAGAGCGAAAAAGATAAAATAGAAACCCTTAAGCAGCGTGAGCTTGACAAGGCAAAGTGTGAGGCGGAGAAGCTGATTGATGCCGCCAAACGTAAATCAAGCGAATTTCTGCTGGAGCTTGAAAAGCTGAAAAGAGAACAGAACAGCTCCAATGCAACAGAAATTGCACGCAAAACCCGCCGCGCTGTTAAAAACCAGATGGGTGAAATGGATGAGCTTGTTAACCCTATGGAGCTTGCTGACAACTGGGATGATGATTATAAGCTGCCCAGAAAGCCTGTGACAGGTGACAGGGTTGTTATCCGTGGTATCGGTGAGGGTGAGATTGTTGAAATTAAAGAAAATAACATTCTTGTTAAATCGGGACTTTTGAAAACACGTGTTAAGCTGAGCGATATTATGCTTCTTGATAAGCCGAAGAAACAGCAGAAGACTGCACAGCATAATGTGTATCGCACCTCTTCAAGAGCAGATGCCGATGTTAAAACAGAGCTTGACCTCAGGGGTAATATGGTTGATGAGGCACTGGGTGAGCTTGGACTCTTTATTGATAAATGTGTTCTCAACAGCATTGAGGAAATCAGAATTATTCACGGTAAGGGAACAGGTGCTTTAAGGGCGGCTGTTACCGATTATCTTAAAACGCATCCGAATATCTCAGAATACCGCCTCGGCAAATACGGCGAGGGCGAAAACGGTGTAACCATTGCTAAAATTAAATAATATAAGAAAAGACTTGTTCAAAAATGAACAAGTCTTTTTGCTATTTTTTGTACTCTACAATATTGCCGTCCTTATCCCAGCTTGTTTCAAAAGCTCGTGTGTATTTATTTCCGTTTGCATCCTTATATGTCAAGCCGTCATCCTGCATCTTTAATATATGCCTTGTATCAAAATACAAATAGCCTTCACTGTCAATATAACAGACATCATCCTCATATTTTTCACCCTTTATATTTATCAGGAAATGATGCTTGATGTATCCGCTTTTGTCACCCGGGTCCTCGTTCACTGTGTAATAGGTGTAGCGTGTGCCGTCTTTTTCAAAATAAGGCAATGTGTCATAGTCGTAGCTAAGTCCGTTTTTAGCAAATAAAATTCGGTTGGAGGAATACATCTTTTTAAAAGGCGTGTCTTGGATTTCAGAGGGGGTGAAAATTCCGTTATCAAAAAAGATAATGTTTGTGTATTTTATATCACTTTCAGAGATGAAGGAAACAGCATTGTAAGGTGTATTTCCTAAAATAAAATATAAATCATCAGAAATCTTGAATTGACTTAACTGTTTATATCTTTCCAGCATATCTTCTTTTATCGGATCAAAAAATGTACCGAGCATATTCAATGAGTCTTTGTACTGTTCAAATGAAAGGGGATAGGGAATAAGCTCTGTACCTGTCAGCTCTGCTATCTTATCAAAATCAGCCTCAGGATTTTCTTGGATTATATCGGCAATTTTATTTTGCTTATTGATAATTTCATCATATTCCTGCGCATATGTGTTAACGTGGAATTGCCTTTGATATTTATAAGTATCGCCCATCAGATATGTCCACTCAAAAGCTCCCGGGTATTTATCATTTTGAGCTGGCTTGCAGATTAAAAGCCGTGGAGCATAGCCAGAAAGGAAATCAAAGCTTTCGTCAGGCTTATGCTCTTCCATACTAAAGCGTGTTATTTCATCAAGAATATACTCTTCGGTTAAAAGCTGTTTGACGGAAGGATGGTCATAGTCTTTATAATAAAGCTCATAGTTCAGACTGAAATAAATAGAATAATCATTATAGAAGGTATCGTCCTGAACACTTCCGCTGTCTACAAATCCATAGTTTGAAATAACAAGCTCACCGTAGCTTCCTTCTTGCTGACGTTCTATTGAAATATCTGCAAGGTTTTTAGCCAATGCGATTTTTTGTGTTACGCCCTTTTTGTCAACGTAAGCATCATATTCATCATCAAGCTTGTCAATATATTCATAAACCTCATCAAATGTTTTGCAGCTTCTTGCTATATCAAGTGCTTGAATATAGTAATCGTGATACTCTTTTTTTAAAATGCTTTTTGTATTGAAATAGTTATATGCAAAAAGTCCGCTTATTATCAGACAAGCCAGGGCTGCAACTATTGTGAAATTGCCTGCAAATTTTTTGAAATGATTATCAAACAGGGTGTTATTTGCAGTGCTGTGCTTTATGTAATAAATTACGGATATGAGTATGCAGAGAATTGCACACAGTGCAAAGCCTGCAACTGAAATCAGAATGATTGCTTTGCTGCTTTCTGCCACTGATTTGCAGAGTGTATGATTGAATATAAGATTTTTAATGTTATCAAAGCTGCCGCTTACAAGCTTGTTCACATTTCCGACGGACAAAAATATTAATGCACCTGTTCCTGCTGCTCCTACAAAATTGCATATTGCTGCCTGCCATTTGTTTCTTTTTAACATTACAGTGCCTGCTATAAAATATATGGCAGCAGAAATGCATATTGCACCAAGGGTAATAGGTACTGCAGCAATATCATCAAAGATATATTCTTTTAACAGATAATATGCTCCGCCGAGGAGAAGAAGCCATATTACTGTGCAGATTATGTCCCCGACAGGTGTATAAAAATCGTTATGCAGTGAGCCGAGCTGTTCGGCAATTTCGATGCCTTCACCCATTCTTTCAACAGCCATTTCCTCTGCTCTTTCAGAATCATATCCGATTTCTTCATTAAATGCCTTTTGCTTCAGAATATGGTCAGTCAGCTCAAATTCAACCTTTTGCTTTTCTTTAAAATTAAATATTTTTGATGTAGCGTCTTTTAAATAATCTTTTATGTTCATTATGCAAAATTAAGTACCTTTTTAACAGATACGGTAAATTCTTCAAATTCAACCTTTCTGTCAGCAAGGAATTTTGTGCCTTTCTTAGTGATGTGGTAATATTTTCTTTTTCTGCCTTCGGCATTTTTCCAGTAGGATTCTACCAGCTTTTCCTTTTCCAGAGAATGGAGAAGGGGATACATTGTTCCTTCTTTAAGAGAAAAAGCATTTTCACTCCTTTTTTCAAGCTCCTTCGCAATCCTGTAGCCGTACATATCTTCTTTTTCAATTACTGCAAGAATCAGCGTGGGAGTGCTGCCGCTTACAAGCTCTTTACTGAATTTCATTTTGTCAACTCCTTTCATTACATAGATGTTCTATGCATAGATTATCATAGTGTGAAAAATTTGTCAAGAAAAAAGAGAGGATTTACCTCTCTTTTTGGGATTTATACAAACACAAAGTGAATTAAAAGCATATATCCGATTGTGCCCACTGCTATGCTCAGCAGTGTATTCCTTTTCCATATATGTATAATTGCCGTTGCGGCAACTGCGATTATCTGCGGAATAATGGAATTTATGTCACCTTTTGTGAAATCACGCAGGCAGTACACAATCAGAACACCGATAATTGCCACAGGCAGAATTTCACCGAGATAGTGAATAAATTTGGGGACCTCCTTTTTTCCGGGGAAAAGTGCAAAGGGGAAAAGCCTTGTTGCGAAGGTACAGACAGCAGCCACTGCAATAATAAGTATGGTTTGTTTTATACTAAGGGGCATATCATATTACCTCCTTGCCGAAATAGGGCTTTGCACCTGACAGAACAGCCACAGTGAGTATCAGTGTGGGGAGCAGGAAATTATCTGCTTTAAAAATAATCAGACACAGCACCGCACAAAGAATACCGATAAAGCCCACAAGCTTTCCTCTGCCTTTTTTATCCCGCACAAGATCAATAAAGATTACAACAAAAAGTGCGGTCATTGAAAAGTCAATACCTGTGAAATCAATCGGAATAATTTGTCCTGCCAGAGAACCGACAACAGAGCCGAGTATCCAGTAAATGTGGTCAAAAACACCGATTAAAAATCTTGCGTGAGCCTCGTTGACATTATCGGGAACAGTGGTGATTGAGGTGTTGACAGAATAGGTTTCGTCAGTCAGGCTGAAAATCATAAAGGGATAACGCCATTTGCCCTGCTTGAATTTGTCAACATAGCTCAGTCCGTAAAACATATGCCTTGAGTTGATAAACAGCGTCATCATTGCAACGGTCGGCAGACCTGCACCCTGACGGAGTAAATCCACAAGCAAGAATTGTCCTGAGCCTGCATATACTGTCAGTGAAATAAATATAGCCCATATAAAGTTGTAGCCTGCATCATAAAGCATTATTCCAAAGGCAGAGCCGAGAAACAGATAGCCGAAAAGAACAGGCAGTGATTTTTTTAATGCAAAAAGCAATGTTTCTTTTTTATTCGTCATAGCTCAACTATTATAATATAGAAATGTTTTATATTCAAGTTAAATTATAATTTGTGGGTGAACAAGCGGATTTTAGCAAATATATTTATAACAAATTGTTAAAAATATTAATATACCATTGACGAATGTTAAAAATTATTGTACAATATGCACAATGAATAAATTAAGAAGGTGTTTATTATGAGTAACAACGCAGGAAATATCAGGAATATAACTCTGGTCGGTCATGCATCAAAGGGTAAAACAACGCTTTGTGAGGCAATGCTGAATATAGCAGGTGCTACCGAAAGACAGGGTAAGGTTCTTGACGGAAATACAGTATGTGACTTTGATGCTGAGGAAAGAAAAAGAAAAATCGGTATTTCAAGTGCGGTTGCATCCATTAAATATAAAGGTAAGGACATTAACTTTATTGATACTCCGGGATTGTTTGATTTCGCAATGGGCAGTGCCGAGGGTATAAGGGCAGCTGATACAGCTATTATCGTTGTTTCTGCACGCTCGGGCTTGGCAGTAGGCGCTGAAAAGGCGTTTAAAAATGCAGGCTCAAAGGGTCTTGCAAGAATTTTTGTTACAACAAAAATGGATGACGCAAGAGCTGATTTTTATAAGAGCTTTAACGGTATTGTTGCAAAATTCGGCACACAGGTTTGTCCTGTTGTCGTTCCTGTGCTTTCAGCAGGCGAGGTGCGCTCCTATTATAATATGATAGAGGATAAGGCATACGTATATGAAAACGGCACGAAAAAAGAGGTAACTCCTGAGCCTGCAGACGTTCCGAGATTTGAGGCTATCAAGGCAGTCTTTGCGGAGGCTGTGGCTTCAAGTGATGAGGAGCTTATGGAAAAATACTTTGAGGGTGAGGAGCTTACAAAAGAGGATAAGATTAAGGGTGTCAGTCTTGGTATTGCCGACGGCTCCATTATTCCTGTCTTTGCACTTTCAGGCTTAACAGGTGTTGCCTGCGATATGCTTCTTGATTTTATTGCAGATGTTTGCCCTGCTCCAAAGGGTGAGTATGCTATTGACAGCGAGGGAGAGCCTGTTGAGCTGACGGCTGACGAAAACGGACCGCTTGCAGCAGTCTGCTTTAAAACCGTAAGTGATGCTTTTGTCGGCAAGCTGAATTTCTTTAAGGTTGTCAGCGGTAAAATCACGGCTTCTACTGTTCCTTATAATGCAAACACAGGCAGAGAAGAAAAAATGGGTAAGCTTGTGAAGGTGTTCGGTGCCAAGCAGAATGATATTGCTGAACTCAAAGCAGGCGACATCGGTGCTATAACAAAGCTCAGCGGTTTTTCAACCGGGGACACAATGTGCACGGCAGCCAATGTGGTTAAGCTTGACGGTGTTGTTGTTCCTACTCCTACATACAAAATGGCAATTAAGGCAACCGCAAAGGGCGAGGAGGAAAAAATTGCTTCAGGTCTTATGAAGCTTTGTGAGGAAAATCCGTCCCTCGTTTTCACAAATAATACGGAAACACGTGAGCAGATTATATCCGGTCTTGGTGAACAGCAGCTTGAGGTTACGGTTTCAAGACTTAAAGAACGCTTTGGTGTTAATGCTAAGCTGGAAACACCGAAGGTTGCATACAGAGAAACGATCACGAAAAAGGTTTCTGCACAGGGCAGGCACAAAAAGCAGAGTGGCGGTCATGGTCAGTTTGGTGATGTATTTATTGAATTTGAGCCATATGATACCGACAAATTAGTATTTGCCGAGAGAGTTGTGGGCGGCTCTGTGCCCAAGAATTTCTTCCCTGCAGTTGAAAAGGGTCTTAATGAGTGTATGGAAAGCGGTGTGCTCGCAGGTTATCCGATGGTTGGCGTTAAAGCAACGCTTTATGACGGCTCCTATCATCCTGTAGATTCAAGTGAAATGAGCTTTAAAATGGCGGCAAGCCTTGCCTTTAAAGAGGGTATCAGCAAGGCAATGCCTGTAATTCTTGAGCCGATTGTTACACTTAAAGCCTTTGTGAATGATGATGCAATGGGTGATATTATAGGTGATATTAATAAGCGCCGCGGCAGAGTGCTGGGTATGACACCGACAGGCGACGGCTATCAGGAAATTATTGCTGAGGTGCCTGACGGAGAGATGACCACCTTCTCAACCTCAATGCGTCAGATTACACAGGGCAGAGGTTCATTTGAAACAGAATTTGCACGTTATGACAGAGCCCCTGAGCATATTGCTCAAAGAGTAATCAGTGAATCATAATACTTCTCCTTTCTTATTATGGCAAAACACCCTGCAGTTCATTGTGACTGCAGGGCGTTTTGTCGTTTTGGTTATGCTGTAATACCGTTAATCTGAATCAGCTCTCCCTCAGTAAGCTCAGGGAAATCAAGGGCTTTCAGATTTTCAAGAAGCTGTTCCTTTGAGTGTACACCCACTAAAACAGATGTAATATTTTTATTCTGTGCCAGCCACTGAATTGCCATTTGTGAAAGTGACTGCCCGCGCTTATGCGCCATATTGCAAAGCTCTTTAATCTGATAAGGTCTGCGGCTGTCATAGCCAACGTGTGCCTGAAGCTTTTCGTTGCCGTACAGTCTTGAATTTTCGGGAATGCCGTTTTCAAATTTATCACTCAGCTGACCCTGTGCCAGGGGAGAAAAAGCGATAATGCCTTTGTGCTTATCGTGAGCCTCCTTGATTAAATCATTGTGCTCAATGGTTCTGTCAAATATGGAATATCTGTTCTGGTTGATAATAAAGGGCACATTATAGTCATCACATTTGTGATGCATTTTGTGCATTGTTTTTCCGTCATAGTTGCTTATACCTGCATACAAAGCCTTGCCCTGTCTGACAATATCTGCAAGACAGAGTGCAGTTTCTTTAAGCGGAGTTTCAGGTGTCATACAGTGGTGATAAAAAATATCAACATAATCAAGCCCCATACGCTGTAGGCTCTGGTCAAGGGATGCCATAAGATATTTTCTTGAGCCGCCTCTGCCACCGTAAGGACCCTGCCACATTTCATAGCCTGCCTTGGTGCTGATAATCAGTTCATCACGATAGGGTTTAAGGTTTTCTTTGAAGATTTTACCAAAATTAATTTCAGCTCTTCCCGGCTCAGGACCATAGTTGTTCGCCAAATCAAAATGGGTGACACCGTTGTCAAAGGCGGTGAGGATGATGTCCTTCATGGTGTCATAGTCATCATTTATTCCGAAATTCTGCCATAGCCCCACGGAAATTTTAGGCAGAGCCAATCCGCTTTCACCGCAGTAGCTGTAAGTCATTTTATCGTATCTGTTATCATTTGCTTTATACATAATAATATTTACCTCCGCTTTATAAAACGAAAGCTGATTGCAATAATTCACAATCAGCTCATTGATTAAGATTGCTTTAAAGCTCTTTCAAGCCATACAGCACCAAGGTCTAATGCATTGAAAAGACCGACTTTTTCACTTTTCTTAACTATTTTTTCCTTTGGTGATACATCCTCATCGGTATTCAGAAGCTGAATAGCAACCTTGCCCGATACCTTTAAATCCTCAATACTGTCATCCTCATTGATGATGTTGAGACAGATTACATATGGATCATTCATATTGCCATAATAAATGGTTTTGCCGCATCTAACCAAAGGCTTACCTTTGTATTCCAGGAATTTTTCCATTTTACCCTCTGCCAAAGATAACCCTCCTTCTAACGTATTTTAGCCGAGATAAGACTTTACCATAGCCGCTAATAATTCATCACGATCAATGCGCCTTATGAGGCTTCGTGCATTGTTGTGTGTTGTGATGTATGTGGGGTCTTCTGAAAGAATATAGCCGACAATCTGATTGATGGGATTATATCCCTTCTCCTGCAGTGCATCAAATACCTCGGTTAAAGTATCCTTCATAATATCCTCTTTTTCATCACCAATTCTGAATGTCATTGTTTTATCAGTCAAGGTAAAGCCACCTCCTTTTAAAGCATTACAAATTAATTATATACAAATTTTACTAAAATTACAACACTTTTTTTAAAATGCTTGACTTATTCATACTTTTTGGTTTATAATCTCATTAATCATTAAAGACCTTGAACGGGTGTAAGTAGACTGTTTTTGATGTTAAAGAGAGTGCACGGGCGGTGTGAGTGCATACAGAATGTCAGTTGAATTTCAGCTCGGGAGTCCCTGACGAGCAACTAAGTCAGGCGTAGTGCTGCGTTAAAGCATAGAGCGGCAATTTTTTAATTGCAATTTGAGTGGTACCACGGAAGTTGACTTTCGCCTCATAGGAGGTGAAGGTTTTTTATTTTTTTAGGAGGGAATTATGGAAAGCAGAATTACAGCTCTCAGAGAAAAGTTTGAAGCCGAGCTTGCTAAAATTGAAAATTCGGCTGAGCTTGAAAGCATCCGTGTTCAGTACCTTGGCAAAAAGGGCAGTGTAACCGATTTGCTCAAGGGAATGAAAGAGCTTTCAAACGATGAAAGAAAGGCACTTGGTGCAAAGGTTAACGAGCTCAAGGGTGCTGTTGCAAATAAGATTGCAGAAAAAACAGCAGAGCTTAAGGAAAAGGAAATTGAAAGGGAAATCAACTCTATGCCGGAGTTTGATATTTCAATGCCTGCGAAGCTTGAGCGCGGCTCATACCATCCCATTACATTAGTACAGCGTGAGGTTGAGCGTATATTCAAAACAATGGGCTTTACCGTTGAGGATTACAGCGAGGTTGTAACTGACTATGAATGCTTTGAGTCACTTAATATTCCAAAGCATCACCCTGCAAGAGATATGCAGGATACCTATTATTTGGAAAACGGTCAGCTTTTAAAGAGCCAGACATCGGCAGCACAGAATGCTATTTATAAAAAGTATAAGGATGCACTTGTCAATGACGGTGTGCCGATTAAGGCTATTTTCCCGGGCAGATGCTTCAGAAATGAGGCAACGGATGCCTGCCACGAAAACACCTTCTTCCAGATGGAGGGTGTTATGGTTGACAAAAATATTTCTATTTCAAATCTGATTTATTTTATGAAAACCATGCTTTCAGAGGTATTTCAGAAGGATATTAAGGTTCGCCTTCGTCCCGGCTTTTTCCCGTTCGTAGAGCCCGGCTTTGAGCTTGATATAAGCTGTCTGATCTGCGGCGGTGAGGGCTGCCCGAGCTGTAAGCACAGCGGCTGGCTTGAGCTTTGCCCATGCGGTATGATTCACCCTGAGGTGCTTAAGGCAGGCGGCATTGACCCTGACGAGTACACAGGCTTTGCTTTCGGTCTTGGCTTAACAAGACTTGTTATGATGAAATATGGTATTAAAGATATTCGTGATTTAAACAGCGGCAGTCTTAAGAGCCTGTCACAGTTTACCGATGATGAGTAAGAAAGGAGAGTAGAATTATGTTTTTATCAATGAACTGGATCAGTGATTTCGTAGATTTCACAGGTCTTGACAAGCTTGACTTGATTCACCGTTTCTCCCTTTCCACTGCTGAGGTAGAAAACGAAATATTCTTTAAGGGCAGCGATTTATCAGGTGTTGTTGTTGCTGAGATTAAATCCGTTGAAAATCATCCTGATTCCAAAAAGCTTCATCTTTTAAAGGTTGATGCAGGTGATGCCGAGCTTACAGATGTTGTTTGCGGTGCACCGAATGTCAGAGTTGGTATGAAAACAGCCTTTGCCAAGGTTGGTGCAAAGCTTGGCGAGATTGAAATTTCACCTCGTCCGCTTGCAGGCTATACCTCTTACGGTATGTGCTGCAGTGAAAAGGAAATCGGTATCAGTGACGATAATTCAGGTATTATGGATATTACCGAGGAGGTTGCCAATGGTACGGATATTAAGGATTTGTACCAGATTGACGATGTTATCTTTGAGGTTGACAATAAGTCACTGACAAACCGTCCTGACCTTTGGGGTCATTATGGCATTGCCCGTGAATTTGCTGCACTTGCAGGCCGGGAATTAAAGCCACTTGATACGGTTGATTTGTCACAGTATAACAATCTGCCAAAGGTGGATATGAAGATTGAGGATCCGCTTTGTCAGAGATATTCCTGCTTACAGGTCGAGAATATCAACACAGCCGTTTCACCTGTGAATATGCGTATCCGTCTGTTCTACTGCGGAATGAGAGCAATCAATTTCCTTGCAGATTTAACCAACTATTTAATGCTTGAAATGGGTCAGCCGATGCACGCATTTGATTCACGCAAGGTTGAAAAAATCCGTATTAAGCGTTTTGATGAAAAATTTACATTTCAGACTTTGGATGGCGTTGAAAGAAATATTGATGAAGATACACTGATGATTTGCAACGACAATACCCCTGTTGCCATTGCAGGTATTATGGGCGGTCTTGACAGTGAAATTGTTGAGGATACAACAACACTGACCCTTGAATCTGCAACCTTTAATGCAGTTTCAATCCGCAAATCAACTGTTCGTCTTTCACACAGAACAGATGCATCCATGCGTTATGAAAAGTGTCTTGACCCTGAAATGACTGTTCCTGCTATTGCACGTTTTGTTAAGCTGATGACAGATATTGACAGCGGTGTTCAGGTGGTTTCAGCCCTTACGGATGAATATGTATTCAAATATGATGAGGTTAAGCTTGACTTTGACAAGGCTTTTGTTGACAAATACACAGGTATTGATATTGATAATGATACAATAGTAAACACACTTAATTCACTCGGCTTTACCGTTTCACTGGCTGATAATCAGTTCAGTGTTATTGTCCCAAGCTGGAGAGCAACAAAGGACGTTACCATCAAGGCAGATATTATTGAGGAAATCACCCGTATTTACGGCTATGATAACTTTGATATTCACACTGCAAATGCTCCGCTTTACCCTGTAAGAGCAGATGTAGAAAAGACGGACGAGGATAAGATTAAGGACATTCTTGTTAAGCGTTTTTCACTCCACGAGCTTCACTCCTATGTATGGGCTTATTATGATGAATATAAGGCGCTCGGTATCGAGGTTGAGGATAATATCAAGCTTGTTAATGCAACAAATCCGAATATTGAAACCATCCGTAAATCAATCATTCCTACCCAGCTTTGTCAGGTAAAGGCGAACACAGGCTTTGATACGGATTTCGGTGTGTTTGAAATCGGCAGAGTTGTTGAGGGCGTTAATAAGGATAACCTCTGTAATGAGCATAAAAAATTAGCGGTTACTCTGTTCAGCAAAACAAAGTCTGTTGAACAGCTCTATTTTGAGCTTCGTGATATGCTTGCTGTTGTTTTTGACGATATTAAGCACAGCGTGGTTGCTTTTGAAAAGGCAGATGCAGTTCATTCCTATGAGCACCCACGCAATCTGAATAAGATTATCTGCAATGGTGTTGAGCTCGGTAAAATCGGAATTGTTCATCCTGTTGTTTCAAAGAAGATAGATAAAAAGGCATCAATTGTTTTTGCCGAAATGGATGTTGAGGCATTTGCAAAGCTTGTGAATAACAGTATCAGCTATGAAGAGCCTTCAAAATATCCGGGTATTGAGATTGACCTTTCATTTATCAGCGATAAGTTTGCACCGATTATTGAGGCGGTTCAAGCAGCTGACAGCCCGCTTGTTAAAAAGGTTGATGTTGTTGATGTTTACAACGATGAAAGCGGTAAATCCATCACAACAAGAATAACCTTTGCTCACCCTGATAAGACACTGACAAGGGAAGAGGTAATGGATGTTGCAGAGTCTGTTATTGCAAGGCTTGGTGAAAAGGGTATTGCTTTGAAGAAATAATGCTTGAATAAATAAAAGGCGAGGATTTCCTCGCCTTTTTCTTATGCTTTTTTGCCTGTGTTAACCACAAACTGATTGTGGCAGTGCGGACAGCTTACATTCAGCTTGCCCTTGTTTTTCGGCAGTCTTAACACCTTTTTACACTTTTTGCATTTTACAAATTTATGTGTTTTTCTCTGCTTATTGCGCTCTTTTGCAAAAATGAATTTCTGTCTTATTCCACCTGTAATTCTGAGCCATTCCTGATTTTCTTTTCTTCTTGCTTCTATATTTTTTGAAAATACTCTGAATACTGCAAAAATAAGGATTGCCAGTGATAAAACAGACAGAGAATAATAAGCGACTTTTGAAAATCTGTAAACGATGTTTGTAATCACAATTGCTATCAGGTAAAAAATGATGAGTGCCCTCCACAACTGGTCGGCACCATATCTTCCAACCATAAAGCGTTGGATTTTATATCCTAAGTTTCTGAAAAAATCTTTCATATTATCACCTATAAATCGCCTTTCTCACCATTGCTTTCGCCGAAAATTTCCGAATTGTTATTATAATCATACTGCTGTGAATACTGCGTTGTGGGTTGTCTGTAATAATTTCTGCTCGGTGTTCTGTATCCGAAGGACAGTATAAGCCTGAAAATAAGCCGGATAGCTATAATAATCAGAACGATTCTGAAAATTCTGCCAAGACAGCTTGTGTTTCGCCTTACAGTGTAGCGTCTTTGATAAGGTTCATCACTGTTGTCTTCACCGCTGTAGCTTTGGTAGGTATAATATCCGCCAAAGGGATTTGCATTAAGCGGATTAACACCGTTTGTTATATTTTCATAAGCACGTCTGTATGTGGGGTTGTTCGGCTCTTTTGCATAGGCACTGCGTATGTGATCTTCTGCAACAGCGCTGTTGCCTACAGCCATATTTGCCAGAGCAGAAAGATAATACCAACGGGCATTTCTGTCTTCAATATTATTCAGCAGATTGATTGCCTGCTGATACTGACCCGTTCTTATGAACTGTGCAGCAGAGCTTAAATAGTCAGGTGCCTGATTTGATGTGCTCTGTCTGTTCTGACCATAGAAGCCTGTATATGGATTGTAGTTGCTTTCGGCAGCACCACTTTTAATCTGGTCATAGGCAGCATTAATCTGTGCCATTTTTTCCTCTGCCGATTTGTCGTTGGGATTAAGGTCAGGGTGATACTTTTTTGCGAGCTTTTTATATGCTTTTGTACATTCCTCTTCGCTTGCACCGTCGGGAACACCTAAAACCTTATATGGATTTGTTATCATATCATTTCCTTTTCATGTATTTTGATATATACTACCATAAACATTTTACCACATTATTAACAAACATAGTACAATTTATGTTGAAATTTTTTCTAAACTTTGATAATATATATTAGTAAGTTCGGTTTTGTTTTGTGATTCAAAACCATATTTAAGAGGAGGTAATTTATGAATCCTATACTTTTAACTTTAGGAGAAAGCATTGACAAGGTGTTTTACAATTTTGATTTATGGGTATTTCACTTTTTCGGTTCAATGCAGAATGATTTTTTAACCTATGTGGCAAAGTTCTTTACTACACTGGGTGATGAGGCTTTTGTAATACCGATGGTTATTTTAGGTATTGTGCTCAGCCTTTTCAAAAAAACAAGAAAGTACGGTTTGACCTTGATTTTTGCAATTGTTATCGGCACGCTTGTAACAAATGTAATCGTTAAGCCTATGGCACTGAGAATCAGACCCTACAACACACTGCAGGAGAATGCTGATTACTGGAAATGGTATGTCGGTGCAGGCTCCTTGTCGGAAAGCGACTATTCCTTCCCGTCAGGTCACACAACAGGTGTTACCGAAATGGCAGTGGGTATGTTCATCTGCTTTATGAAGGATAAAAAGAAGATTGCTTACTTATTCCCTGTATTGGCACTTTGCACAGCAGGCAGCCGTATTTACTTAATGGTGCACTATTCAACGGATGTTATCGCAGGCTTGATTGTCGGCACAGTTGCTGGTATTGTTGGCTATTTCCTTATGAAGCTTGCTGTTGTGATACTTGAAAAAATCAAGCTCAATGATAAGATTGATGCAGGTAAGCTGTTTAAAAAGGTTGATGATGACAAACGCAATAAAATTGCTAAGGCTGTTGTTACTGTTGCCGTTTTCGGCATTTTCCTTTTTGCATTCATTCCTTCACTCAGTGAGGGCGGTGAGCAGACCTGTGCTTATGAGGGTGAATATGATTGTAAAAATGCAGCCAGAGTGGATGATGAAAAATATCCTCCCATTGACGGAAAAGAATATTGCAAGATTCACTGGAAGCAGCTTCAGGGTGTAGAAGAATGACAGAATGCCACGAACTAATGTTCGTGGCATTTATTTTATGTTTATGCTTTTTTTACTACAAAAACAAGCCAGCCTTTTTCTTCAAAACGCTCGATTACCTCAAAGCCGTTCTGTGCAAAGGAACAGAGCACCTCATCCTCACGTGTTTCAATAATACCGCCTGTGATATAAATTCCGTCATCGGTGAGAAATCTGCCAACATCCTTGTTGAACTCCATAATGATATCCGCAACAATATTCGCAACAACCAAGCTGTATTTTCCGTCAACCTTATCGCTCAGGTTGCCCTGGACAACAGTGAATTTTGTTTCGTCAAAGCCGTTCTCCTGTGCATTCGCCATAGCTGTTTTAACGGCAAGTGAGTCGATGTCAACGCCAAAAGCACTTTTTGCACCGAGAAGCAGAGCAGCTATGGAAAGAATACCGCTGCCGCAGCCGATGTCAAGCACGGTTGAATTTTCATTTACATAATTCTCAAGGGTTTCAAGGCACAGCTTTGTTGTGGGGTGACTGCCTGTACCAAAGGCAAGTCCCGGTTCAATATGTAAAACCTTTCTTCCGCCTGCATCGTATTCGTCCTCCCAGGTAGGGCGGATAAGCAGCTTGTTGCCTATGGGCATCGGATGAAAATACTGCTTCCAGTTATTCACCCAGTCCTCTGTGGCACAGTCTGCTATTTTAATGTCATATGTAATATTCTGTGCGTCGAGTCTTTCCCTGATAAAGGATACAGCTTCAATCGGATTTTCGTGGGGATTAACATAAACGTGAATAATTCCCTTTGTTCTGTCCGCCTTTAAAAGCTCCTCTTCAATTAAATCAATATGGGCAATTTCCATAACTTCGTCCTCTAAATCGGAATAATCCTCAATATATATGCCGTAGGGGACTACCATATTTGCAATGTTTCCTGCAATGTCAATATCCTTTGTTGCAACGGTTATTGCAATTTCCGTCCAGCTTTCATTAACTATACTATCCACATTATTCTCCTAAATTCACTTTGTGCTCTGTTGACGAAAGACCGTGGTTGAACAGCTTCCTGTTATCAAGTGCCCACTGTCTTTCGGTGAACGAGCCTGTGTTGATTTTGCTTGTTGCGTTATTTATTTCAAATATGGTAGCATCAAGACTGTCAAGTGTTGATAAAATTTCTGCCTCTAAAAACATCGGTCTTACAGGTGAGCCGTATTCAGGCACACCGTGGTGAGATAATACCATATGCTCAAGAAGCGTAACCTTTTCATCCTCAATTCCAAGCGCCTTGGCAGTGTCCTCGATATACATAGCACCCTTGACGAGATGACCGATAAGCTCACCGCCCACAGTATAGCCGCTGCAAAGTCCGCTTTTAGCCGTGTTCATTTCAAAGGTTTTTGCCACATCGTGCAGTATGGCTCCCGACAAAAGCAGCTCTCTGTTAATGTTGGGGTAAACGGTGCAGGTCTTTTCTGCCATTTCAACTATGGATGCAGTGTGGAGCATAAGACCGCCCACAATGGCGTGGTGAAGTCTGTAGGCTGCAGGGTATACCTCAAGTGCCTCACGGTTATCCAGCAGTATTTTTGATACAATGGCTTTTAATACCTCGTCACTGAAATTGTTTACCTTTGCAAGCAGCATTGAAAATACAGCCTTGCCGTCATATTCACTGCTGGGAACAAAGTCCGAAATCATTTCATCAGGTGCTTTTTTTATGGATGTAATAGTAAGCTGGGTTTTGCCCTTGTAGTTATCAACGGTATATTCAATTTCAATAACATCGTTTGTTTCAAACTGACCGTTGTTGTCAAATCTCCATATTTTAGCAGGGTATTCCTTTTTATCACTGCCTATTACAATAAGGTCTAAAAAGCCGTTGCCGTTTTTATCCTTTTTTTCAGACAGCTCTTTTATCAATGCAAATGATGCCATAATAATTTCCTTTCACTGTATAATACATCTATTATACAATAAATAACTTTTTTATTCAATTGTAATGTGAATATTAATTTAAGGCAAGGTTAAAAATTTCTGTTATTCTTGACAAAGGCTTTTATCATTGGTATTATAAATCTAATAATGCATAAGTTTTATCTTGTGCTGTAAATGGAGTGAATAATTTGAAGGATATAGATAATCTTTGTTTAAACTGCTTTAACGAACTGACAAGCGGTAATATTTGTGAAAACTGCGGTTATGATAATGATACGCAGCCTGAAATGCTTTATCTTCAGCCCAAAACCGTTCTGAATGAAAGGTATATTATCGGTGCCGTTTCACACCATGACAGTGATGCTGTGACCTATATGGCATATGATACACAGCTTGACAATATCGTTGTTGTACGGGAATTTCTGCCAAAGGGTATTGCTAACCGTCTTGAGGGCAACTGCGATATTCATATCAGAGAGAGATACAGAAGCAGCTTTGATAAGTACAAAGTTTCCTTTATCAATCTGTGGACCGCTATCATTAAAATGCATAATCTTTCAGCTGTGATAACAACCTATGATGTTTTTGAGGCGAATTCAACAGCTTATGCAGTTATGGAGTATGTGGATTCAATCAGCCTGAGGGAGTTCCTGCTCAGGATACCTGACGGTCATATTACCTGGGAAAAGGCACAGATTATGTTTATGCCTGTGCTGACCACTCTTGAGGCACTTCATTCAAACGGTATTATTCACGGCGGTATCTGCCCCGATAATCTTATGCTTTGCCGTGACGGTAAAATCAGATTAAAGGGCTTCTGCATTTCTGAGGCTAATTCCTTTGCATCAGAGCTTGAGTTTAATGTCAATGAGGGGTATACTGCGTTGGAGCAGTATGACAATAATCATAAAATGTGCCCTGCTACTGATATTTATGCTTTTTCAGCCTGTGTGTTCAGGGCTTTGGTAGGTCAGAATCCGCCTGATGCCAAATCAAGGGAAACCAATGATAAGCTGATGATTCCAAACAGCATTGCGGAAAATATTCCTACGCATATTATTAAGGCACTTGGCGGCGGTCTGCAGATTTATCCGGAAAGACGTATACAGACCGTAAGCTCCTTCAGAGAGCTTCTGAATGCTGCACCGTCTGTTCAGGCGGCTGCTGCACAGCCTGCTCCTAAAGAGGAGCACAAGGAAATTCAGCCTGAAAGGGAAGAAGAGTATCGTGGCTATTCTGCCGATTATGAGGCAGAGGATAAGGGCAGTAAGGCTAAGAAAATAACAATTATTATTCTCGTTATATGTATTATAGCTGCTGCTGTTGCAGGTGCAGTTCTTCTCACAAGGGGTAACAATAATAATTCGGATGCTCCGAGCGAAACGGTTACGCTCGGCTCATACGATGTTCCTAATTTTGTTGATGCAGGTTACAACCGCAGCAATGTTGAAAATAACGGTGCTTGGAATCAGCAGTTCAAGATTGTTTTTGAAGAAGAATACTCCAAGGATGCAGCGGAAGGTTTAATTTTTAAGCAAAGCATTAAAGCAGGTGAAACGGTTACGCAGGGCACGGAGATTATTCTTACAGTAAGTAAGGGTATTGAAACTGCACAGGTTCCCGATGTGGGGGGACTTCCTCTTGAGGAAGCAAAGAAAAAGCTTGAGGAGGCTGGCTTTACCGTTTCAACCGTTGAAATTTATAATGATATGGGCTATGCCGTTAATACAGTAAAGCAGAACCACGGTATGGCACCTGCAGGCGGTGAAACCGTTGCAAAGGGTGATGAGGTGATTCTTCAGGTTTATGGTGAGGTTATTACCACCACCGAGCCTGAAACAACTACAGAGCCGGCAAGTGAAAACGAATAAACAAAAAACGTCAAGGATAATTTCCTTGACGCTTTTTGCTTAAATGCAGTCGATTTTTATTATTTCCTTTTTCCATGTCGGTAATGGGTGATTGCAGGTGAAATTTTTTATGGTTATGTTTTCGGCGTGCCTTATCCACAGTGCATAGGAGGGGAGATTTCTGAATCTCCAGCATTCGGGGTATACTCTGACATATTCGGGGATAAATAGTCTTCTGTCAACAGTTTCGGGTATATCGGCATAATTGAGGACTATATTTTCAAGAGTCACATTTTCAACTCTTTTGGTTTTACCCTTTTGCTTATAGCCTGCAATAATGATTGGCAGCTCAATGCCGTCTGCTTTAATATCGGATATGTGAATGTTTTTTATTTCACTTGCGCCGTCAAAGCGTTTTTTATCCGTTTCTCCGCCCTTCTGTGCTTTTGCACCGAATTCAATAGCGTTGGCACTTTGCATATTTACTTCTGCAGCTCTGTTTCTGTTACCAAGTCTTATAAAAACAGGGCAGGTGCATCTGTTCATAATAATATTTTTTATATCAACATCTGACAACTTTGTGCCGTCGCAGGCTTCAAGTGAAATCCCCGAAACCGATCCTGGGTATAAATCCGTCATAAACAGTCTGCAATTGCTGATATGTATGCTGCTTATATCATAAGTGGTTTCCGTTCCGACCTTTATGGCATTCGTTCTGCTGATTATCTCACAGTTGGTAATGGTTATGCTGTCCATAGCGGAATTGTTGCCGAGCCATATTGCATTTTTTATGACTATGCCGTCATCAGCCGTGGAGATAAAGCAGTGATTAATGCTTATATTACTTGACCCTGCAAGGTCTATGCCGTCGGCATTTGCTACATTTCGGTTGTTATGGATAACGAAATCCGATATAGCAACCCTATTGCAGTTTGAAAGCTTAAATGTCCAGTAAGCACTGTTTTCAATTATAATGTTTTTTACTGTTATATTGCTGCAGTCTGTGAATGTTACAGGACCGCCGTATTTGCTTTCGTGTGCAAAGCGGAGCTGTGAACGGTAATCACGGCGCATTTCAATAACATCAATGTAATCGGCAGGCTTTGTGTTGTTGCTGTCAGCAGCAGGCTTTCTGCCGAAAAGATGACCGTTACCGCAGATTTTACCACCACCTGTTATTGTGATGTTGCTGCAGTTCTTTGCATATACAATTGCTTTGTATTTTTCATAGCCCCTGCCCGTTTTATTGGAAATGATGGATGAACCATCGGCGATAAACAGAGTAACACCTGATTTCAGAATAATTGTTGTTGTTACGTATTCACCGCCTGTTATTAAAACAGTTCCGCCTGTTTTTTCAGCATCCTTTATTGCAGCATGAATAAACGGTGCATTGTCTGCCTTGTCAGTAGCTGCACCGTAATCCATTATATTATAAATATTTTTTTCAGGTATTGCCTGCTTTTTTATGTAATTCTCAACAGGGTAATAGGAGGAGAAGTCATATTCTCTGACCTCAGTATAAGGCTCGCCCTCGGTTACTCTTAAATCCTTGCCTAAAAGCAGTGTGTTCAGCTTGTCAAATAAACTGCGTTTTTTCTTTGTCATAAAAACTCCTTGGCTTTTATTGCCTAAATATTATACCAAATTTTAGGCGTAATGTAAATACTGTTATTTATTTATAAAATAGTATATAATTAAATTACAGGGAATCGTTTTAATCCCTGATTTCACAGCAAAGGAATGATATTATGATTAACATTGCAGCAAGAGGCTTTGAATTAAAGCAGGGTGCTAAGGACGGTATTGACAAGGAGCTTAAGAGAATTGAAAAAATGCTGCCTGCTTCAGCAACATTTGACGTAACCTTAGCTAAGAAAAAGGATGGCTATAAGTGCGATATAACCGTTTTGAATATTGGTTCATTTGTAAAGGGCGAGGCAACGGCAGACAGGATTGAGCCTGCGGTTGATATGGCTGTTGACGACTTGAAGCGTAAGCTGAGAAAGCTTAAAACCCTTCTTGTTGATAAAAAAAGGAAGGGCGGTATTGATGAAATTGCCGTTGCAATGGAATTATTTGACGAAGATGTATCAATGGATAACTTTGAGCAGTTTGATTCCGGCTCTGTTGAAATCAGAAGAAAGAAAACCATTTCTCCGCAGATGATGACAGATGACGAGGCAATCGTGCAGATGGAAATGCTGGGTCACAGCTTTTTCGTTTATCTTGGTATTGACGGCGAAACAAAGATTGTTTATAACCGACATAAGGGCTATGGCTTATTGATATGCGAATAATACAGTAAAAACAAGAAGAAATATCAGTATTGATATTTCTTCTTGTTTGCTTTTAAGAATATGATTGTTACTATAACCGACAGAACCTCTGCTGCAACGATTGAAAGCCATATGCCGTCAACCTGCCAGATAAGCGGAAATATGAGCACTGCTGCAATCTGAAAAACCAATGTTCTCATAAATGAAATCAACGCCGAAATAAGACCGTTGTTCAGCGCCGTAAAAAATGATGAGCCGAAAATTGCATAGCCTGAAAACAGAAATGAGAAAGAGAATATAGAGAATGCACGAACAGTCAGATTCAACAGTTCCTTGTCATAACCGACAAATATATAGGAAAGCGGTTTTGACAACGCAAGAGATGCGGCAAACATCATCACTGCAAATATACTTATTGAAATAAGGCTTTTTTTCAGCAGGCTTTTCAGCTCCGTATGATTTTGTGCACCATAATTGTAGCTGATAATCGGTGCTGTTCCTACCGAATATCCAATATAAACTGCCTGGAATACAAGGCTGACATACATCAGCACACCATATGCGGCAACACCGTTTTCACCTGCATATTTAAGAAGCTGTGCATTGTAAAGCATACTTACAATGGACATGGAAATGTTGCTCATAAGCTCCGATGCACCGTTTGTGCAGGCTTTAAGTAGTGCCTTGCCATCGAAGTGTGTCTTTCCCAATCTGAGCAGACTGCTGTTCGGACAGGCAAAATATATCAGCGGAACAAGACCGCCCACAAACTGGCTGATTGCTGTCGCTGCTGCAGCACCCTCAAGTCCCCACTTAAATACTGCAACAAATAAGGCATCAAGTATCATATTGGTCAGACCTGCTGCAATGGTTACATAGAGCCCGAGAGAGGGCTTTCCTGCTGTAACAAACAGACATTGAAATTCATCTTGAAGAATGAATGCGGGAATCGCAACCAAAATAATCCGTGCATAGGTAACACTGTCTGTTAATAATTGACCCTGCGCACCAAGCATGGATGCAACAGGCTCTATAAGGATAAATCCTAATACGGATAAAACGATTCCGCATATGATAGAGGTGTAAACAATCAGCGAAAATATGCGTTTTGCTTTTTCACTTTTTCCCTCGCCCATGGTTTTTGAAATCAGTGCACCGCCGCCTGTGCCGAACATAAAGCCGAAGCAGCCCAGCAGCATTAATACAGGCATAATGAAATTAACGGCGGTAAACGGTTCTTTGCCTGCATAGTTTGATACGAAAAATCCGTCAACTACACCGTAAATTGATGTGAATATAAGCATAATAATTGACGGAAAGGTGAAACACAGCAGCTTCTTGAAATTGAAGTGCTCTGATAATTGGATTTTCATTTTTCCTCCTATTAAAACTTTTCTGATTTCTTTTTCATTTCTGTTAAATAAAGCTCAGTAAGCTCGAGATATTTGTCTACATCCTCTTTTGACCAGGAAGAGAAAACCTCGTTCTCAGCAGTGATTAATTTCGCCACGGTGTTTTCTGCTGATATTTTCCCTTTTTCTGTCAGGCATACATTTTTGCTTTTGCCGCTGATTTGCTCAAGATATACAATTCCGTCAGCCTCCAGTTTTCTGAGCGAGGAGTTGATTGTCTGCTTGCTTATGCCTGACATCCGACAGATTTCCTGAAGCGGGCAGCTTTCACCATTGTTGCATATGGTATAAAGAATTTGTGATGCACTGTCAGATAAGCCTAATTTCAAAGCTATTTCGTGGTATAAGGCTTCGGTTTCGCTTATCAGATGATTAAAGCGTTTTATTTCCTTAGATGCACAAGCTTTCATAATATACCTCCAATAGTACGAAATCGTACCAACTTGATGTATTATAGTATGAAATCATACCAATGTCAATAGGCATATTGTAAAAAAATAAACGGCAGTGTTTCACTGCCGTTTTAGTGTTATATCATTCGGCTCTGAACATAAGCGTCAACAATTTCAAAAGCTTTTTCTACACCGATTTTTGACGTGTTGATTGTTAATTCATAATAACGGGAGTCACCCCATTTTTCCTTTGAATAATGGTTGTGGTATTGCTTTCTTTTTTTATTGTTTTTAATAATCATAGCCTCAGCCTCTTTAATTGTTACATTAAAAAGTGCAGAAATTCTTTTTGCCTTTACCTCCATATCACCTGTAACAAATATACTGATAAGATTAGGATTATCCTTTAAAACGGAATTCGCACATCTTCCCACAACAACAAAGCTTTCTCCAGCAGCAGCCTTTTCCCTTAAAAAGTCAAACTGCATTTCAGCAATTGCATCCTCAGGTGAGCTGCTGTGACCGTCAACGGTTCGGGAAAATAATCTGTTTTTCATTTTTTCATCGTATTTTTTCAGATTGCTGAGGTCAAGATTTTTCTCTTTGGCAATGTATTCAATCATATGGCTGTCGTAAACAGGCAGGCTGTATTTTTCAGCCAGCTTATCGGCAATATAGTGACCGTTTGCACCGTACTCTCTGCCTATTGAAATAATCATTTGCTTATTCATAGATTATGCCCTCCTTAAAAATATCTGAATTTAATCACAGCCATTGCAATTAATAAAACGATAATGGTTGCAGGCACTGCGGTTTTGCAGTATTTGCCCCAGCTCACAGGATGACCTGCTTTGGCAACAACAGATGTTCCCACAACATTTGCCGATGCACCGATTGGTGTTGCACTGCCGCCTATATCCGTTCCGATTGCAAGCCCCCAGGCAAGTACACCTAAATCAGCGCCTGATGCTGCGGCAAGGGTTTTGATAACGGGAACCATTGTTGCAGCAAAGGGGATATTGTCAACAATGGCGCTTGCAACTGCAGAAATCCACAGTATAACAAATACCATAATAAGAATATTGCCGCCGCAGATTTTGCCGATAAATTCTGCAATCATTTCAAGCACGCCCGTCTGTTCCAGACCGCCTACAACAATAAACAGTCCTATGAAAAACAGCAGTGTTTTATAGTCAACACGTTTTAAAATATAGCCGATATTCCTATAGGATGTAAGCAGCGTGATGACTGCAATGGCTACACCGATAAATGCAACTGTAAGTCCTGTCTGTGCATGGGTTACAAGAAGAACTACCGCTATAATGAAAATTACAGTGCTGATTATAAAATCCTTTTTGCTCTCTATAGCGTCACTCGGATTCGGGTAAGCGGAGGGGTCAACGGTGCCGCTGCTGTTTGCAGTAAGCTCTTTTTTGAAAGCAAAGTAGAAAAACACGACAATAACCACAAGTGCAAGACCTGCTATAACACCTGTGTTTGTCAGAAAGTCTGCGAAGCTGTAGCCCAGTGCTGTACCGATGATTATATTGGGAGGGTCACCGCACATGGTTGCCGAGCCGCCGAGATTAGCACAGAAGATTTCAGCCAGCACCATAGGAACAGGATTGAATTTCAGAAGCTGTGACAGCTCAACAGTAACAGCGGCTAAGAATAATATAACCGTTATACTGTCAATGAACATTGCAAGAAATGCACTCATTATCATAAATGTAACAAGTATAGGCATAACCTTGTATTTAACCGCCTTGGCAATCGTGAGGCACAGCCAGCGGAAAAAGCCTGCCTTTGCCATACCCTCAACCATTACCATCATACCTGCAATAAATATGATTGTTGCCCAGTTGATTCCTGCCGAGCCTTCCTCAGCCTGACCATGCACCAGCCAGAAGTCGGTGGTGAAAATGCTTTTTATGTTGAGTGTTTCCATAATCGCATCGGGACTTTTCATACAAATACCGAATACAATGACAATCGTTGCCAGTCCGCAGCCCAGTGTGACCCATTGCCTCGGAATTTTATCCATAATAATCAATGCAAACATTATCACAAAAATTACTATGGCAATGATTTGTGCAGCCATATCCATATCCTCATTTCTTTATGTTTTTAATACTGATTTGATTATATAATAATTATTGTATCTTTTCAATCTCCTTTATAAATCTTTCAACCGCTTTTGAATTTATCTGATATTTTTTCCAGACCAATTTAATGTCAATTGTGGCTTTGGGATGAAGGGGCGTGAATTTTAAATTGCTGTCTGCTGTGTTAATAAGCTTGTCAAGTGTGAGAACGTACCCAAGATTTTCTTCTGCCATCCGGGATGCGTTATACGCTAAATTGTATGTTGCAATGATGTTGAGATTGTCTGCTCTGTTATCAAACCACTTGTTAATCTCTTTTTTGTTGAGTGCCTGCCTTGAAATAATCAGCGGTTCATCAGCCAGATCATCAACTGTTATATATTCTTTTTCTGCAAGCGCACTGTCCTTTTTCATAAGCACACCCCATGTGTCATATACGGGCAAATTTATATAGTCATACTTTGACGTGTCAATGCTTCCGAGAATAAGTGCAAGGTCAACAAGACCTTTGTCAAGCTTATAAAGCACATCTATACCGTCACCGCTTTCTATATGCAGATGCAGGTCAGGGTGTTCTGAAATCATAGTCTTAAAGCATTTTGCAAGAATACGCACAGCATCTGTTTCACCGGCACCGATATATATGTCACCTGAAAGCTGTTCGTCATTATTGTTAATTTCGCTCTCTGTTTTTCGCACCAATTCAATGATTTCCTCGGCACGCTTTCTCAAAATCATACCGTCATCAGTCAGGGACAGCTTTTTGCTGCTTCGGATAAATAGCTGTTTTCCAAGCTCTTCCTCAAGCTCTTTAAGCTGTCGTGACAGCGTGGGCTGTGTCAGATGAAGTGTGTTTGCTGCTTTTGAAAAGCTCTGCTCTCTTGCCACTGCCAAAAAATATTCAAGTACTCTTATTTCCATACTATCACCGATATAAGCATAACAAATTTACTTATGCTCGTCAAGCATAATATTCTATACAATATAAGTATTTGTAATTTTAGAAGCTGCCGATTATAATAATACTGAGGAGAGCAGTGATGATATGAAGCGTTATTTGGATGATGAAAAAGCGGTCAGGCAAAATCTTGTTGATGCAGGCTGCAGTGAGAAGGACATTGATGAGCTTATGGAAAAGTTAAAAAAAGGTGACGTAATGTGTTGTATGAAAAAGCTTGCCAATCATCGTGTTGACCTTCTTGATGTTTTGCACAGGCATCAGAAATGCATTGACTGCCTTGACTATCTTGTTTACAAAATTGAAAAGGAAAAGCGGTGACGGATATGGAATGTATTGAAAATAAAATCTTTGATAGTGAAAGAGCACTGTATGGAAGCAGAAATTTGAAAGTCAGCAAATGTGCCTTTGACGGACCTGCTGATGGTGAAAGTGCATTAAAGGAATGCAGAAATATATCGGCTGAAAGCTGTTTTTTCAATCTCCGCTATCCATTCTGGCATAACAGTGCCCTGAAGATTAAAAACAGTGAAATGACGGAGCTTTGCAGGGCAGCACTCTGGTATTCGGATACTATTGAAATTGAAAATACTAAGCTTCACGGCATCAAAGCCCTCAGAGAATGTTCCGATATAAAGCTGACTGACTGTGATATTATATCCCCGGAATTTGGCTGGTCAGCAACAAATATTGTTATGAATGACTGTACCGCAAAGAGCGAGTATTTTCTTTTCAGAGCAGAGAATATTATGTTTAATCATGTTAGCTTCAGCGGTAAATATTCATTCCAGTATATAAACAGAGCTATTTTTGAGGATTGCAGCTTTGATACCAAGGATGCATTTTGGCACGCAAAGGATGTTGTGGTAAGGGACAGTGTTGTCAAGGGCGAATATCTTGCGTGGTACAGCGAAAATGTGACCTTTGAAAATTGCAAAATAATCGGTACGCAGCCGTTTTGTTATTGTAAAAATCTTAAATTGGTTAATTGTGAAATGGTTGATACGGATTTATGCTTTGAAAAATCAGATGTTCAGGCAACAATTGTCACCCCTGTAATCAGTATCAAAAATCCTTACAGCGGTTATATTGAGCTGCCCTGTTCGGATGAAATTATTATGGATGATGAAAATGCAAAAGCAGTTATTTGTGAGAGAAATAAATGCAAATGCTGCTGTGCTTAAAACAGGAAAGGTGAAACATTATGGTAAAACAGACAGCAGGCAGGGATGCCTTAGGTGAATTTGCACCGAAATTTGCACAGCTTAATGATGATGTGCTGTTCGGCGAGGTATGGTCAAGAGAGGACAAATTGTCCTTAAGGGACAGATCCCTTGTTACAATTTGTGTCTTTATGGGCAAGGGGATGACTGACACTTCATTGAAATATCATTTGATTTCAGCAAAAAACAATGGAATTACAAAAGAAGAAATGGCAGAAATCATAACCCATGCAGCTTTTTACGCAGGATGGCCCAATGCATGGGCAGTGTTCAATATGGCAAAAGAGGTTTATGCTGATGATGAATGCTGTGAAAAGCACGGCGGAATGTTCGGAATGGGTGAGCCGAATACCGCATTTGCACAGTATTTTATCGGTAATTCCTATTTGAAACCGCTTACCGATCCGGCAAAGGATAATCTGTTCCTTGCCAATGTTACCTTTGAGCCGGGCTGCAGAAATAACTGGCATATTCATAAGTCCGAAAAAGGCGGAGGTCAGATGCTGATTTGTGTTGAGGGCGAGGGCTGGTATCAGGAATACGGTAAAGAGGCACGTGCCTTAAAAGAGGGTGACATTGTCGTTATATCGCCGAATGTTAAGCACTGGCATGGTGCTAAGCGTGATTGCTGGTTCAGTCATATAGCCATTGAGGTGCCCGGTGAAAATACTTCCAATGAATGGTGCGAGCCTGTGAGCGATGAAGAATATAATAATTTATAAGAAAGGGTCAGTAAAATGCTTGAAGAAAAGTTGGAATTAGTGCAGGAATGGGATAAGACCTTTCCCGAAAGTGATAAGGTTAACCACAGAAAGGTAACCTTTCGTAACAGATATGGTATAACACTTGCTGGTGATTTATATGAGCCGAAGACTTATGAAGGCAAGTTGCCTGCAATAGCAGTATGCGGTCCCTTCGGTGCGGTTAAGGAGCAGTGTGCAGGTCTTTATGCACAGACTATGGCAGAAAAGGGCTTTTTAACAATTGCCTTTGATCCGTCCTTTACAGGTGAAAGCGGCGGTCAGCCAAGATATGTTGCCTCACCGGATATAAATACAGAGGATTTTCAGGCTGCTGTTGATTTTCTTTCTGTTCAGGATAATGTGGATTCTGAAAGAATCGGCATCATCGGTATTTGCGGCTGGGGCGGTATGGCAATAAATGCTGCTGCAATGGATACCAGAATCAAGGCAACGGTTGCATCCACAATGTATGACATGAGCAGGGTAAATGCAAAGGGTTATTTTGACAGTGAGGACAGCGAAGAAGCCCGCTATGAAAAGAAAAAAGCCCTTAATATGCAGAGAACAAAGGATTATAAAAATGCAGAATATGCAGCAGGCGGCGGTGTTGTTGATCCGCTTCCTGATGATGCGCCGTTCTTTGTTAAGGATTATTATGATTATTATAAAACGGAAAGAGGTTATCATAAGCGTTCGCTGAATTCAAATAACGGCTGGAACGTGACAGGCACGATGTCCTTTATGAATATGCCGATTTTACAGTACAGCAGTGAAATCAGAAGTGCTGTATTGCTTATTCACGGTGAAAAGGCACATTCCTGTTATTTCAGCAAGGATGCCTATACAAAGCTTACGGGTGATAATAAGGAATTGCTGTTGATTGCAAATGCCGTTCATACCGATTTGTATGACAGAACCGATATTATTCCATTTGATAAAATAAAAGAATTTTTCGACAGAAATATGTGAAAGTGTCTAAGCAGGGAGAATTTTCCCTGCTTAATTTTTTTATTGTGGTAATTGGTATTTTATTATGCTATACTAATTATACTTAATATTTAGAAGGGGTAAAAATATGAAATACAGTGTACACAGAAATCAGCACACGGACTTCGGGACATATGAAGAAAATAAGCTGGAAGCAAGGAACTATTTCATACCGTTTTCGGGAGAAAA